>Ga0209610_1000142_pt1 | contig 35905 bp, 41 predicted proteins | sample LakKivw275mmetaG_FD_184137 | JGI IMG/M metagenome (GOLD analysis project Ga0209610, IMG submission 184137) | Anoxic lake water microbial communities from Lake Kivu, Rwanda to study Microbial Dark Matter (Phase II) - Lake Kivu water 275m metaG... | ecosystem: Environmental > Aquatic > Freshwater...
AATATATATTTTGGTTCGTTCTCTGGTACCCTATACTGTATCAATGCTGATAAAGGTACTCGATTGAGGAGTTATAAGGCAAAAGGGGAAATTTGGTCCAAACCTCTTATTTATCAGGATAAAGCGTATTTTGGAGCACGCGATACAGTATATTGCATAAGTGTGAATGACAATTAGTTTATTAAAATCTGGGTTGCAGTAATACATTTTAAATAAATACTGCAAATATTATAGTTGTGGGTTTTAAAATTTTTTATAAATTATTTTAAAAATGTGGAACTTTTTTCGACTTTCAGAGTCTATATATGTGAGAGGAAAATTTATAAAAACCTTCTGCAAAGAATTTGACACGAGAGAGAGTATAAAATATAGGTGAAAAGGAGGTGGTGTAATATGAAAGAAGAAATTTCGGCAACGAAAGGAGGTGAGATAATTGGAAAAATCCTTTGAAAAGGAAATTGAAGATTAAGAAAAATCTTGGAAAAGAAATAAAATAAAAATGATAAGAAGGAGGTAAAAAGATGAAAAAGAATTTGAAGTGTGTCGTAAGTTTGGTTATCATTCTAATAATATTTTTTTCTTTATCAGTTAAAGTAGGTGAGAGTGCTTCTGATGATCCATGGGGACAAAAAGAAGTTCTCAACTATCTCTTCTGGACAGCTGATCCAAAAATTGAACAGGATGTTATAAAGCTTCAAAAAGATTTAAGGCTTGATGATGCTACTATGGAAAAACTCAAAGAATTAGGTTTAGAAGAGCGTTTAATTATTGGAGAATTAGACCATGGTGAAGCTCTTGAATCCGTGAGTGCAAATAATTTTAACAACAAAGTAGAAGCTCTTTTTGCTAACATTGATAGCGAGACTCGTAAGGTATTGGGGTCAAAATATGATGATTTCCGTAAATGGATAAGGAAGTGGTGGAAGGATGAAAATGAGTATAGAAAGAAATGGATTGAAGAGAAGATGCAAGAGCAAGGATATTCTATTCTTTCTGATTACTATAGAGGTTTGGTGTTTGCCACCCAATATAATGGGCATACTTCTTCTGAAGTTGCCTTACCTGACAAGTATGTGAAATTTGCCAATATTGGCTGGTGGGACGATATCCCTTCTGCCATTAGACCGAGATATAGTAACCCGCCTTATACAGTTAATGTATATTATGATGTCACAGGTAAAAGTGTGCTTAATGTCAAAGTCCTAGACGCTGGACCATGGAATATAGATGATAATTACTGGGATTCGGCTAACGGAAGTAACCCACGCAGATTATTTAGAGATCTTCCATTAGGAGAACCCGAGGCACAAGCTGCCTATCAACAAGGATATAATGGTGGAAAAGATCAGTTTGGACGAACAGTCAGCAATCCAGCTGGGATTGATTTAACACCTTATATAGCTTCACGGTTGGGATTAGGATACATGCAAAATGATTGGATATGGGTAAATTTTAGTAGGCTACCATGATTAAAATAACTCGTTTAAAATACTTGATTTTTGCTTTAGTAATTATTGTATCCGTTAGTTTATTGTATGTCTACACACGAAAGGAAAAACTCGACTTACAAAGTCCAGAATGGATAAATGTTACAATTGATATAGAAAAAGCCAAATCTACTCAGGAAGAAGTTGACAATGGTCATAGACCTGGTCTTCTTGATCCGCATCAAGTGTCGCATGAATTTTTAGAATGGCAACTCAATATTGCTGGAGATAAAGTACAAAAGATGAGAGATATAAAGGACATTGAGAATGGTAAGATTATTCAGGTAACTCTTTCCGATGGAAAGGTATTACAACTCTATCTTATCCAACCTGTTAGGAAAGACTCCACTGGGATATGGCAAGTCCAAAAATATCGTTTTGTTGAATAATTTTATTGACTGGAGGCTCTCGGCAAAGCCCCAGCAAGTTTTTAAAGCTTATTCTTAATTGGCTGGTATACAGATTATAAAAGACATTATATTTTGAAAATTCTTTCTCAAACCTCTTGACAAGAGAGAGTATAAAATACAAGTGAAAAGGCAGGTGGTGCGATATGAGAGTGGAAAGAAAAACGGAAGGAGGTGAGAGGGAAAACATCTTGGAAAAGCACCACAAAATAAACTTTAAAGAGGAGGATAAAATGAAAAAGTTTAGTAAGGTTGTTTTGGTTTGTTTTTTAATTTTTATCGTTGTAAATGGAACCCAGATAAAGGCAACCAGCACATTTGACCCAAAATTAATTGTAGAAGATCTTTCAAAGGCTTTAAGAAATTGGTACATCAAGGTTCATTCGAACAATTATAGAGATATAACTGTTAACATTTCTCTTGCAGAAGATATTCAACCTCCAAAAATTGAAGCTGGAAAAGCAGAAGCAGTCTTCTATGTAAGTGCGACGATGACCCCAAAAATTACATTAGAAGAGGCATCACAATCTCCTTTTTTAAATGGAATGAAGGGGTATCTGAAAGAGCATAGAGGAAAACTTACTGAAGCCCAGGTTAAAACTATTGAATTAGCGATTAAGGAAAAATTTAATTCCCTTATAGATCCTGTTGGTAAGTTGCACGAAGAAAATGGGATATTTAAAATTTTATGCAATCTTGCCTCGGATGGAAAAATTGACAAAAATAGTATAAAGATCTTTTACAATGTTTCTCCGAAGGGTGACCCAATCTGGGAAGATGCAAATAACTCTTTTCTTTCATCAAAATCAACTTATGACGAAGAAAAAGCAGGGTATAGAGAGGTAGAAGAGTTAATTGATATTATTAATAGACTTGCTCCACCAGGCACATCTCGCAAGAATGTTTCTCCCGCCTATTATGTGAATCTCTATAATCGAATTACAGCAAGAAATTATGCAGACCAACATACAAGCAACGCTTCTGAGGATAAACATATTACTTGTTGGATAGATAACAAGCCAGTTGTTTCTTACTATACAGATATTAGTTATTGGAACAATTCAGAGTATCCTTTAACAAAGTATTCTAATGGCTACTACGAGCGATTAGCATGTAATAACTGTGCCGATTTTGTTTCTCAAGCAATGTATGAGGGAGGCATGGAGACTGATGCATATTGGAATCCTTCTAATAGGAAGACTTCATATAATGGTAAATGGTGTTGGACATCTGTTCCCGACCTTGAATGGAGAATGTTCAACCAAAGAGGTGACTGGAAGGAGGCCTCGTACAATCAATTAGACATTGGTGATGTAGCTATATTCCTTGATAAGGATGGAGATCCTTATCATATTGTTATTGATGACTATTCCTATGGTTATTATGGAGTTTATTGTAATTATTTCGATGGGCATACAAATGATGTAAAAGAATACCCTTATGGTCCTTCAGGGAAAAGAATTTTTTACAAAGTCAGTTGTTGGAGGGGGTCACCTTAATGTGGAAAGAAGAAAGTTAACCATTTTGTTTTTAGTTTTGTTCGTGCTATTTATTTTAGGATGTAATAGGGCAAGAGAAGTGCCTTCCAGAAATTCTGTTACAGAAACTCCTCCCGAAAACTCCATTCCTTTTTTAACATTCTCGTTTAATCAAAAAACAGCTAATATGGAAGCTTATCTGAACTATTGGGACATTGTAAAAGGAAAAATTATAACAACGGATAAAGTCTTGTATATTACTCCATATATATCACCTCCAAATCAAACTACTCGCTATAATTTAAGAGGATTAGCTACCTATTATGCGCTTCCATTGTCCTGGGATGGAAAAAGTTACATCTATCTTTCAAGCAGAATTCATGAACCAAAAAATATTCCGAATTACTTTAAACTCAAAATGTTTGATGACCCTGTGGATCCTGACAAATGGGTGAAAGGAAGAGAAATTCTTTATGATTATGTTTATACATATTCGAAGAACTTACAGGTACAGGAAAAAAATGTTGGTGCTGAATATTTATATTCAAAAGCAAAATACGGAGACTTTACTTTCAGAGTTTTTGATAACGGTGGTAACCTAGTATTAAAGAAGAATGAAAAGATCTCTTTATACAATGATGTATTTCATGGAGGAGTTTCATCTGGAGAAGCATGTCTCTACGAAGAAGATAAGAAAGAAGTTAAAGAACTTCTTCTCTATTATGATAGCGTAGGTATGGGACATTTTCTCATTTGTACAATTAATCTGGAGAAAGATACATATAGATGGGATGAAGTAAGCGGAATTGAGCATGGTTGCATTCCAAATATGAACCAACAAGATGTATCTATTATCGGAAATAAATTTTATGTCCCTCTCTGTGGATGTTACATTGGGATTATTGACCCTGATGAATATACCTGCAAGCTTCTTGATCAGCAGGAAATATTTAAATCTCTCTCTTTTTATAATTCTCCCACTGGTATTCACTACGGTGGGTATCCCCAGATTCCTGGTGAGTATAATGATTATCTTATTTTGAACGGTACTATTGATTATGGTAAAAACAAAGATGAGGAATTTCTTTCTGATAACTACAAGCATATTTGGATAGCTTATAACACAAAAACAGGCAAGATCGATGGAATACTTGAGTGGTACTCTCTTAATCCACAATTTATTATTTTAAGAGATAGAGATGGGAAGGAGCTATATAGAATAGAAACTGATAAATTGGTAAAAGATGTGAGTAAATTATACGATGTTAGTGGCAACTCGTATATTAATGGTCGTTTTATTTATGAAAATTTTATTAGATTCCCACATATAAATGGAGGGTGATCTGTTAGATAAAAATCCTATCATCTATGAGTACTGGAAATAGTAGTAATTATTATTTACGAGCTAATACTGAACACGAGCGCAAGTGCAGGAACTTGCGCTCTTTTATCTTAATTTTGTATATAATTATGGAGTGAAGGCAAAAGTTTTCTTTATAGTTATAATTTTAATTTTCCTTATTATTTTTACTGAGCTTTACATTTTAAGGGGAACACTTACTATTTTTTCAACTCCCTCTGGTGCTAAGGTTTATATTAATGAAGATTTTAGAGGAGAAACACCATTAGAAATAAAGCTTCATTCAGGGAAATATGAAATAAAGATTTTAAAAGATGGTTTTGAAGATTATACAACTAGTGTGAACATCCGAGTGAATAAAAGATTGAGTATTTCTCCTTATTTAGAAAAATTGCAGTACCTTCTTGCTTTGGGAGAGAATGGCTTTTATAAAGTAAACTCCGATGGACGAGTAATCACCCAGCTTGGTGAAAACTTTGATGGAAACGTCGGTTGTGTTTCTTTTTCTCCGGATGGAAAGAAAATTCTGTATATCCTTTATTCATCCGATTACAAAGAATCTTCTATATGTATAATGGATACCGATGGTAAAAATAGAAAAATACTTATAAATGATATTGCTTCTAATGCCCCTCCTATTTTTTTTCATAACAGTAAAAAGATTCTATTTGCCTCTTCAGGCTCTAAAGAAGGCTTCCTCTCCCTTTGGTCAATAAATATAGATGGTACTGAAAAGAGAAAAATTACTGAAATTGAAAGACATGAAGAGATTAAGTGCGCCATTTCTCCCGATGACAGTAAAATTCTATTCTATGGTTTTGACATGTATCAAAACCAAGGCCCTACGGCTCTGTGGATTGTTGATTCAACGGGTAAAAACTTAATGAATATCACCAAAGTAATTGGACAGGGAGAAGTAACAGCTGCTTCCTTCTCTCCAGATGGGAATAAAATTCTCTTTGCCTTCTCAGGTGGTGAAAAGGAGACTGGACTTTGGGTCACTGATTTAGATGGTGAAAATATGAAAAAGATTGGGGAAGGCATAATAGATGAAAATGGCTTTTCCTCTCTTAAGTTCTCAAATGACGGAAAGAGTGTCTTCTTTGTTTCTGGTGGATGTTTATGGAGAGCATATATTGATGGAACAGGTAAGGAAATTGTTACAGCAGCGGTTTCTGACTTTTGCCTTTTTCAAAACGAAGAGAAGATTCTTCTCCTTACTTCTCGACCTAGTTTTGATCTAATAAATACAGATGGAACAGGAGAAAAGGAAATTACGGGAAGCTTAGGAAGTCCAGTTTATCTTGACTACATTTATATATTTGGATCCCCAATCTCTCCGAATGGAAGAAAGGTATTATGTTCAATATCATCTAATTCAGACTCTTATCAATATATTTTAGACATAGATAGTGGTAAGTTAATCAAATTGAATTTTGGGACATGCGGTTGGTTTCCTGATAGCAAATAGATTTTTCATAATTGATGAGGAAAAATATGCAAAAAGGCTTAAAACTTGCCATTATTGCCTCTATTATTTTAGATTACATTTGTATAAAGGAGAAGATTTGTATCTAAATAAATTAAATCATTTCCATTCCTTTTTTGTTCATAACGCAAAATTCTTTAATAAACCATCCAAAAATGTGGAACTTTTTTAAACTTTCTGGGTCTATATATGTGAGAGGAAAATTTATAAAAATCTTCTGCAAAGGACTTGACACGAGAGAGAGAGTATAAAATATAAGTGAAAAGGAGGTGGTGTGATATGAGAGTAAAAGAAAAAACAAAGAAAGGAGGTGAGAGGAAAAACATATTGAAAATTATAATAAGATAAAAATGTTAGCATGAAAAGAATAAGAGATTTTTAAAATGTAAGAGTAAAGGTTTTTAAGGAGGAGTTAAAATGAAGTTACTTAAACATTTGCTTTATATGTTCAGTATAATATTTATAATGTTCTTAGCATCTTTGCTTATTACTCAGAAAATTTACGCAATTAGTGTGACCAATCCTACTCCTAACCCTTTTAACCCAGGTTATGGACAAACAACAAGCATTTCATTTTCTATTGATAATTCTCAATATGTAACCATTAAAATAGTAAATTGTAAAACATCATTTAACGATCCCATAAAAAAGTATTATTATACAAATGTATATGGTGGATTGGATTCAGTGACATATGCTAAAGAAACAGTAAAAGATCGAGTTACAGGGATATATGCTACTGCAGGGCAAATATATACAGTTTCATGGAATGGAACTTCTGACAAAGGTGGCACCTGCAATCTATGTCAAAGCGGTACTTACCATTTTGTAGTAATTCCTGAAAATAGCCCTCAATATACGGTATATAAGCCTGTATCAGTTACAATGTGGAATTCATCTTGGCTAGCTTACATAAGGCAAGCGAGAACATGGAATCTATCATATCCCTATCATGCTACTGAAGCGAATGGACCTACTGTCTCTAGAGATGACGGACAGGGAACAAACTGTACTGGTTTTATAACTTCAGTTATATGGGAAATGGGTTATAAACCATATTATGGCAATTTTCCCGCAGATGGTATTAATGTATTGACAACACACCCTGACAATACAAGGGGAGGGCCATATATGACAAAAGTGGGTACCGAACAACAATCTAATCCAAAATATTATACATTAGTTAAACAATCAAATATTCTTGCATGGCAAAAACCTAGTAGTAGCTATGAGCATGTTACAATAGCGACATATAAAACTTCAAGCGGATGGAATATTATTCACTCTTCTTCAATTAATAATAAGGTGGAGGAAGAAATTATTCCCTCATGGTATCCTTCTAGGTTTTTACCTCCAACCGTTTATTATTGGAATTTTATTGGACGTGGTGGAAACTAAGGAGGGCAAAATGAAGAATAAACTTATTGTATTCTTGGCAATTCTATTAATTGCTGGTTTTATTTTTGATTTTATCAGTAACTTTTCAATAGTGACTGCAGGTAAGGTTCAACCTATTGATTACGTTACTCTACAATGGGGAAGTAGTGATAATGAAGTAGGGCTAAAAGGACCCTATGAGAATTTCTGGTATATTGGACCAGCTACTTTTGATGTTGATAATCAAGGTAATGTATATATTGTCGACCAGTTAAACAGTAGAATCATTAAAGTTGATGAAAATGGACAAACAGTTAGAAGGATTGATATTTCAAAAATTGTTCCTCAAGGTGCACCCGAAGGCTTGCTTCCGGTTCAACTTATAGTTTTAAATAATTGCATGTTTCTTTTACACCACTATAGAGGGGGTGTTTCAATGCCTTTTGGGGTTGCTTCTTCGGACTACCTATCGATTATTACAGAAGATAATATTTTTACAATAGATGCCAAAAAGCTTCTGGGTTATCCTATTGGTGTGATGATGGATAGGATAAATGGGAATAAGGTGGTTTTGACTCCAAGCATACCACCGGAAGATATTCAAACGTGGAAAGGTCCAAAAGCAATTATAGTGAACGAAAAAGGAGATACCCAGATAGTGCGTGATTTGGTAAATGGAAGTTATGATGGCGTAACGCCGTTTGCTTCCCTTCTCTTCGATGAAGATAAAGATACCCATTGTTATCGTAATGTGAGAATACAGGTGAAAAATCCAGAGGCAAATAAAGTCGTTTTTAATTCAAGTCTTATAGAGAACGGCAACCTGATAACATATTCTTTTGGGGTACAGTTCACTGGTAATAAAGTTACATTTATGTACCAGAGTGATGATGCGTATAATCAAGAAACCGAAACTGTCACAACACACATTGCAATCTTTACGCTTTCACCTAAAAGAGAAGAGAACTATGTTATGGTAGTTGGAAATGAAGAAAGAAAAGACATGCTCCCTCCCCCTTTTTCATATAAAGTAGACTTTGCTCTCGGTCAAGATGGGTATTTCTACAGTTTGTTATATATGAAAAATGGATTACACATTCAACGGTTCGAGCCTGAAGTAACACAGACAGAATATTTCTACAGGTCTCATAAATTATAATTAATGCCTCCCCAACTATATAAGTTGGGGAGGTTTCTCAGTCATTATTTTAAATTATTTTTCAGATTACGAAATCAACGTAACTCTGTTAGTAGCAGTTGGGCTATAAAGACTATTAAGAATAACAGTATATTTTATCAAGTTTGTAAAGTATCAGATTCATTCTTTACTTTCACTTTTAAAAAACTTTGCACTAATTATCTTTTCATTTTATCTAAAATAGTTGAGTGGAATTGCAATTCCTCTTTCTTAACAAAATCGATTTTATGATTTATTTTTTCTAAGCGTGGAGACAGATTCCCGATTACCACGCTAACTCTACCGCTCATATAAAATTTCCGAGACTACAATTACAGAAGATTAAAATATGCCGAGGGGGAGAAAACGGTGGATTATTCAAAACAATATTTTATAAAAATTATATTAATTAAAAAAGTTGACAATAAACTTAAATTGGCTATGATTATTTTAAATTTGCAAGCTTAAGATTAAAAAGTAAAAAACTAAATTATAGATATAAATATCGATCTTAATAAATCGATCTTAATAAACTAAGGAGGAAAAATATGCAAAAAGGCTTAAAAATTGTTATTATTTCCTCTATTATTTTAGCGATTTTTGTTTCGGGCTATTTTATTGGCAAAATTATTACTTTAAGAAATCAACCAGCAGAGAATCCACCAAATTCGGAGCAGGAAGAAGATAAAATCTTAATTCCTGATGTGGATATTTATAGCATATCAGAAGATCATAAATGGATTATTTATGTAATTAGTAACAACGTTAGCGATCCTAATTTGATAGCCAACTATCTATACGCTTCAAATATAGAGGCCTGTATAGAGACCTGTGACTTTAAAATTGCTCAAACCGTTTTTGAGACAAGTTTTGGCTGCAGTTTTATTGGAGATTTGCATCATCTTCTTTATGGCGTAAAAGGTGTTAATGCGCCATTTTCATATGTCGCGTTGTACGATCTTGATAAAAAAACAAATAAATATCTGCTAGAAGGAAAAGATGATAAAGACTATGCATTCTTTTATGCCGTTTCTGAAGACGAGAGATACCTTGCGTATGTCGGTGGAAAGGATGGTGTTTTCCCTGATAGTACAGCTTCCCTCTGGTTGAAAGACCTTAAAACTGGCGAAGAGAAAATCCTTGTCAAAGGTGATGATGTGAATAATCATGATAAATACATTGAAGGGCCCGAATTTATAAGTAGCTCTGAAATTCAATACAGCATAAACACCCTAAATAGTTCTACTTATTTTGTAGTCGATTTTAATGGCCATGTAAGACCAGCAGATGACAAAGATTCACAATAACAATTATGAAAAGAACTTGTATTCAACAATTGAGAAAGAGATTGAAGGGAGAGAAATGGAAAAAAGAATTGTAGTAACAATTATTTTAATAATGGTAATCACAGGAATTGTTCTTTTGGCTCTGTTAGGCCTCTGGAAACATACTATCAATACAAATCCTTATTATAATGTTCTTTCTTCTGAACAAAGACAACAAATTAAGAGTTCAAACCCAGAACAGGTTATTAGGATGTACTATAATGCTATCAATGTTGGAAATTATGAACTTGCATTAGCAATAGAATCTCCTCGTGAATTAAGGTGGCCATACAAGTCAACTTTTAAGGAATTTCTTACACATAAATTCAGGTATACTGTAGAGGAGGACCTTGCATACATGAAATCCCTTTCAGGAAAAGTTTCCATTATTTCAATTAATTATTGTAAAGAAGAGGAATGGCGTCGTGGTCTTCCTCCCTTACCTCCTGGTACAGTTCGATTTCTAGTATCCTTCCATTACTCAGATATACAAGAACCAAAACCACCACATTTGTGGTTCATTACTTTGGTTAAGAGTCCTTATGATGACCACTGGCAAATTGACGGATTTGGAACTAGTCCTTAAGTACAAAAATTAACGTCAATTAATTTAGAAGGATTTACATTTAAGGAGGGATAAACAGTAACCCTCCTTAAATAATTAGACTATCTCAAGGTGAGGATTATTGATTGTGATATTAATTATTAACCATATTAATGGTCTTTTCCTCTATGCAAATTTTATTAGATTTCCTCATATAAATTGAGGATGATCTGTTGAATAAAAATCTTATAATCTGTGAGTACTGGAAATAGTGGTGATTATTATTTACGAGCTAATACTGAACACGGGCGCAAGCGCAAGAACTTGCGCTCTTTTAATTTTTTATTAAGTTTTCTGCTTATTGCTTTTTCACGGTGTTCATTAAGAATTTTTTAGGTATCATATCATTTTTGGATTTCTGAGTCCTATTTTTAAAGTTTTCAATGTTCATACAACAAGATTATATATTCTTTAGTTCATTTAAAAATATTATTTTTTTGTCAAATACTGCTGAATAAGTTACGATACATATGAGACTATTTTTTATGCTTGTAAATTTTATATAAAAAGGAGGATTCATGTCTAAAAGGCAAAAACTAAGAAGAACACTCATCCTGGTTTCATTTTTGATGTTCCCAATTATTATGAACTACTTTTCCCCGTATCTTATAATTGATGGTGCCTTGCATGGAATAATTGTTGGCAGTTTTATCGTTTTCGCTCTTTTGTTTCTTGTGTCATTGTTTTTTGGTAGGGCTTTTTGTGGATGGGCATGTCCTGGGGCCGGACTCCAGGAGTCGTGTTTCTTTATAAACGATAAAAAGGTTAAAGGTGGCAGATTTAATTGGATTAAGTATTTTATCTGGGTCCCCTGGTTAACTATTATCGCTATTATTGCTATATCTATAGGAGGATTTCATTCAATAAACCCCTTTTATATGATGGAAAAAGGGATATCAGTATCTGAACCAGGAAATTACATAATGTACTATTTCGTTGTTGGGCTTTTCTTAGTTTCATCGCTTACGGCAGGGAAAAGGTCCTTCTGTCATTATATATGCTGGATGGCACCCTTTATGATTATCGGGACAAAAATTAAAAATGCTTTTAAATTATCATCACTGCACTTGGAGGCGATAACTGATAACTGTAAAGAGTGTAAAATTTGTGATAAAAATTGTCCAATGAGTTTGGATGTAAGTAAAATGGTAAAAAGTGGTTCTATGGATAATTCCGAGTGCATTCTATGTGGTGCTTGTGTTGATGGCTGCTCGCAAAAAGCAATTGTTTACTCCTGGGAATATAAGAGATGAAGAGGTTTTTCAGTAAGAAGTGAAAGAAAATATTAAAGTCTTGATGTTTTATTTCACTTCAGAGGATTAAACCATCAGGATATCCGGGAACTGGGATAGAATTCGGAATAAGATCATCCTGGATTTAGAAATAATGAGTGGCGGCTAGCATCACCTCAATCAAACGATGGTGTAGCTACCTAAAGTATTAAGTGTTTCGCTATAAGTGAAATTGTCGCATAATCTTTGTTTATAGAGGTATTTTGATATCATTTTTTCTGACAAGCAAATTAGAAAATCAAAGGTAGTTGAGTGTCCATTAGATGTTGTGTGGTGGAAATGGACAACACATGAAGGATTATTGACTTTCTTTGGTAAAGATAACAGAATTGAACTGATGCCAGGAGGACCTTATGAAATTTATTTTCTTATGGACAACCCGGCAGGGTTAAGAGGGGGAGAAGGTTGCACCGTGCTTTCATTTTTGCTAGAGGAAATGCTTTCTTTCACATGGAATGCTCCGCCTGAATTCAAAGAAATAAGGGAATCTAAATATCACACATGGGTTGCAGTTAATTTTAAGGAGGTTTTGTCTCTAAAAACTGAAGTTATTTTAACACATTTAGGTTGGACAGAAGATGAACTTTGGAAACCAGTGTATGAATATTTTGAAGAGGCTTGGGACATTGTTTTACAATGGCTTTACGAAAGTTGCAAAAAGTAATTTATAGGTTTCTATTATGTAAAAAGAAAAAAAGCCATACTATTGTTAGAGGATATTGAGTAAAAAAAGGGTGTTTTACATGAGCGATTCTATTAAAATTCCTCGAGGGATTAAAGTTCTAAGATGGATTGCAAAGATCTGGGGAATAATTATTGTTTTTGTAATTATTATGATAGCAGTTACACATGACCCTTATGCGACAGAGTCTCTTAAAGGAATTGAGGCGTTTTATTTAGGCTTGTATGCTTTTTCCGCGTTGGGGCTTCTTATTGCCTGGAAATGGGAACTAATTGGAGCGCTAATCTCTATTGTAGGCATGTTAACACAGGCTATTTCAATTTCCATAGAAAAAGGCTTTGCTTTTTATATTAAAGGGATTGTACTGGTAGAGCTTGTGTTTATTATACCTGCTATTCTTTTTATTGTTTGCTGGAAATTTTCAAGTAGGAAAAGAGAGCAGGCTCAACAATAAATTAACACCGTAAAACTGTGTGTTTGTGCTTTACTCAAAGGTTTCTTCAACTTTGGTATTTCGGTGCAAATATTTTTGGACTAATTCTATTAAATACACTTTTTTCAAATCCTGTTAAAATATTACAATGAAAGGAGAAGATTATGAATTTATTTAGACCTATTGTTCTTGGAATAATCCAGGGTGCTACAGAGTTTTTACCTGTAAGCAGTTCTGGTCACCTTGTAATTTTGCCTGCTATTTTTAAATGGCAGGAACCGACTCTTTCTTTTACTATGTCTTTGCATATGGGTACATTCCTTTCGGTTCTCGTTTACTACTTTAAGGATGTTATTAACTTATTTAAAGGATTTTTCGCAATGTTCAAAAAACTTAAGACCCCGGAGGAGCTTTTTTATTTGAAATTATTCTGGCTTCTTTTAGTTGCATTTATCCCTGCAGCTTTAGTTGGCGTTTTCCTTAAAAGTAGAGTAGAAACAACTTTTTCTGATCCACATTTAGTTTCTTATTTCTTTCTATTTACTGCGTTTATACTTTTTTTAGCTAGTATTAATTTCAGAAAACACAGAGAAACGTTGCAGAAAGCCTCTTTTAAACACGCCATTACTATTGGCTTGATGCAGATTTTTTCGCTTTTTCCTGGTGTTTCTCGTTCTGGTATGACAATTTCTGGTGGTGTTTTTTCTGGTTTAAAAAGAGAAGATGCTGCAAGATTTTCCTTTTTACTTTCCATACCAACAATTTTTGGTGCAGGAATTTTTGAACTTAAGGATGCCCTTAACGTATCTGTTTCTCAAGCAACCGGCAAAGAGATTTTTATTGGGTTTTTGTTTTCATTCATTGTAGGATTTATTTCAATAAAATTTTTCTTTGCATTGATAAAGAAAACAAAGTTTTACATTTTTGCTCTGTATTGTTTAGTCCTGGCTCTTATTGGGTTATTTTTTATATAGGGAGGACCCATGTTTAAAATAATAGTTTTTCCTTACGATTTTTCAAAATTTAGTGAGATGACTGTTCGCTATGTAAAAGAGTTTAAAAACTTCGGAACAGAGAAAGTAATTTTAGTTACAGTTTTGGAATATGAGGGTTTATCTTCAAGACTTGTTTCTCGCAAAACCGAGTTAAGTGAATATAAAGAAAATACAATTAAACGTTTAGAACCTGTTAAGAAAGAACTTGAAGAATCAGGTTTCGAGGTCGAAGTATTCGTGAAATATGGAATAGCTTCTAAGATAATAGTTGAGAAAGCAACGGAAAGAGGGGCTGAGCTTATTATTATGGGTGCTTTGGGGTCTGGTCTTGCCTCAAATTTGCTTGGCAGTACAGCTCAGAATGTTCTAAAGATTTCTCCGATGCCGGTTTTTATAGTTCCTGCAAAATAATTAAAGGTTTGCACGTAAAGAAACAATGATAATATCTCATCAATTAGTATTTTATCTGGAAGTTTTTTTAATTTCTATTATAACCGATACTTCAATAGCTGCTCCGAGTGGAAGAGAGTTTACCCCTATTGCTATCCTTGAATGTTTACCCTTTTCTCCGAAAATTTCCACAATAAGATTCGATACTTCATTGAGGACGGCTGGCTGTTCTTTAAAGTCAGCCGTAGAATTCACGAACCCCTCAATTTTTAAAACTCTTTCTATTTTATCGAGCGTTCCAATGGCGCTCTTTATATTTGAAAGTATTGATAAAACTACTGCTTTTCCAATTTCCTTTGCATCATCGGTGGTTAATTCCTTTCCGAATTTACCGGTCAAAACTTTTCCATCTTTTACAGGGATTACTCCGGAAATAAATGCAAGAGTACCTGAAACGATGCAAGGTAAGTACGAGCCAAGTGCTTTTGGTAATTCTGGAAGAGTGAACCCTAATTTTTTTATTTTTTCTTCTACTTCAGTATTCATTCCATCTCCATCAGTATAGGTTTTATATTTCATATTAGGTATTTTATTTATTATACAAAATTTAGTGTGCAGTAACAATCACCTGGTAAGTTTTCGTCTCAATAATGTTTGAGGGTTCCCAGTTTCTGTAAAGTTCAAATTTCACACTTGTTGATCCTTCTTTTATTCCCTTGATTTCCCATTTATGAATGCCGCCGGAGCCAAGAAGATCACCTTTCTGTGTATAATCATCTTTTACTATCTTTAGGATTTCAGGATTCGAGATGGTAACATGCCAGGAATAACCTGTGGTAGGATTTTCATCTAACTCGATGTTTAAAGTTCCATTTATGGTTGTTGTTAATTCGTTTAAACCATTTTTCTTTGCACTGTTTGCCTTAAGTAGTGTTGGAAGAATAACAGCGAGGGTAATACATACGATTACACTGATCATTACTCTTTTCTTCATTTTCAGCCTCCTTAATTTTTTTCACATAGTTTAGACTGTTTGAATTAATTAAAAGTTCCAATAAAAATTAAAAAATTTTAGCATTGAACTCTTAAGAATGTTATTTTATGGCAATGATATTCAGGCTTTTTATTTAATTAGAATTTTTTTGATTAAATTTGAAAAGTCTTTTGGATTTTCAAGCATTGGAAAATGGCAGGAGTTTTTAACTGTGTGGATATTAACCTTTGATAACAGATCGTTCGGTAAGCCTAATTTGTGAATAACCGTTTTTTTATACTTAAAACCACGGTCTCCATATATAAGATTAACTGGAATATTTATCTTCATTAATAAGCCGCTTACATCTAGTTCTCTTAACTCATTTCTCAGCGAGTCATGATATTTTTTCTTTCGTCATTTAACATTTTTTCTACCTTTCCTATTATTTTATCAGGAGCATTGTTCATTAAAATATTTTGAAAAAAGGGAACAGGAGGTTTAACAAAAGATTCAACAAGAATTAATTGGTCTATTTTAAATGTTGCTTCTAAAGAAGCTAATATAGCAATAATTCCTCCCATACTATGTCCTATCAGGAAATCATATTGTTTTGTAGTTTTCAGATGATTATTTGCAAACCAGTTTGTAAAGTCAGATAATTTGCTAAAAGCATAAGTCAGTTCCGTTGGCCAATCGATTGACTTGAAGGAGAGACTTGGTTTTAATTTTTTAATTGAAGAATCCCATATCCAGGACTTGCATACATAACCTGGAATCAACAAAGCACTTTTCATTCTTTCTCATTTTATTTAAGAAGCAGAGTTTCTCAAATTCTATTTAGCGAATGGAATCCGCCTTTTAGCCTTTAAGATTTGACAAAAACCTGCTTTTGTATAAACTTTATTTCGGAAAGGTTTAATCCGTGGAGGAAAAATGTTTAAAAAAATAATGATAATGGTTGATAACTCTCCCATTATGGAGAATGTGGTTCAATATGTGACAAGCCTTTTCCCTGACGCTTTTTATTATCTTTATGGTGTGGTTAATCTTGGGGCATTCTCCGGATACTATTCCAAGATAGTATCTCAGCAAATGAAGGAGATTAGCTCAGAAACTTTAAGAAATCTATCTTTGATGTTGGAATCTAAAGCTATCAAGTTTAATTTGTTTCTTGATGAAGGGGAACCTGTTAGTTCGTCCCTTTCTTTTGCAAGAAAGAACAGCGTGGATATGTTTGTTCTTGAAACACATGCAGGGTTATCGGTTAATAAGATAAAATTAGGAAAAACAACTGCTTTAATAATTGAACACTCTCATGTTCCACTTTTTCTTCTTAGTGAGGACCTTGTTCCTGTCAAACATCCAGGGATTCTTCACCCTACAACTGGAAGCAAATATTCTGAAAAGGCTACATATATTGCAGGAGAACTTGCTAAATTTTGGGAAGGGAATTTAATCACGCTGATTCTTAGAGAAAACAAAGAAGAGACTAAGAAAAGTGCAATTCAAATTTATAATAGCATAGGTATTGAAAGTGAGTTTTATCTCCAGGAAGAAGGCGAAGTTCCTTCAATAATTAATTTTGCGAAAACTAATGATGTTATTGTGGGAAGCAGGGGTTCGCCAAGGCCTACCTATAAATTTAGGTTTTTAGTTCATTCTTTTGCAATAGACCCGACTGTTAGATTGGCGGTTTCGCTTTTGCCAAAACCTCTTCTGCTTGCCTGCGACTAATTTTAAGACTAGGGGGTTAGGTGTCACCAAAGGTAATTTCTTTAATTGTTTTTATCGGAGTTTATGCTTTTATTATTTTTAATATAATACCTCGCTCAATTATAGCTCTCGCAGGAGTTATTGTTCTTATTCTGTTTGGAGTCCTGGCACCGCATGATATGGTAACTTACGTTAACTGGGAAGCACTCGGCCTTATATTTGGTATGTTTGTTCTTGTACAAGTACTTAGAGAGAGTGGTTTTTTTGATTATTTGAGCATAATCATTTTGAAAAAGACCAAAGGTATCCCTATCCTAATTCTTTTTAGTTTTGCCTTACTTGCAGGGTTTCTTTCTGCCTTTATGGATAGTATCACCGTGCTTTTGTTTATGAGTGCTTTATCAATAGAAATAGCCAAAAAGCTCAGGATAAATCCGATTCCTTTCGTTCTTTCTCAAATTACTGCTGCAAATATTGGAGGAAGTGCAACCATGATGGGGGACCCACCTAATGTTATTATTGGTACAGGTTTGAATATAACACTCACCCAGTTTGTGACGTATTTAGCGCCTTTGTCTTTTCTTATCCTTATTTTAAACACTGTTTACTTTGTGTTTTATTACAGAAGGACATTTTTATCCTTAAAACCTATGGATAAAAGTTATTTTAAAAATCTTAATCCAAGAGAAAAAGTTAATGATTTTCCCTTAATGATTTCTACAGTAATAAGTTTTTTGATTACCGTGACTTTACTTTTCCTTCATCGGAAGTTGAATCTACCAGTAGGACTTGTTGGTCTTATAGGTGCTTCTCTTGCATTAACATTAAGCGGCAAAAAAATGGAGCATATTTGGGGGCTTATCGAGTGGGAAGTCCTTGTATTTTTTGCAACCCTGTTTGTCATTATCGGATCATTAGAGAAGACTAATATTATTGCTGTTTTGAGTAAAACTATTGTTAGTTTAGCTTCTGGAAATGTTACAGCATTAAAAGGTATATTTCTGTGGCTTTCAGCTATTATATCAGGTTTCATTGACAATGTTCCTTTTGCTGCCTCAATGGTTCCTATCTTGAAAAATGTTTCATCTTTTGGTCTGAATTTATCACTTACATCTTTAGGTTTGCTAGTTGCATTTGGCGTAGATGTGGGAGGTAATTTTACACCAATAGGAGCCTCAGCAAATGTTGTGGGAATCACTATGCTTTCTAAAGCAGGTGTTGAAATAACATGGAAAGATTACCTTAAAGTTGTTGTCCCCATTACTTTGCTGAATATATTTATTGCTTGTTTTGCGTTTCTTATATTTTTTAAATAAATATTTTGAACCTTTTTTGGATCTTCAGTATCTAATATACAGGAGGTGAATAAAGAGTATGAAAAAAGTATTTATTGTTTTACTCGTTGCTATTTTAGCGGGGGTGATTGTATTCTTCCCCAGGACAATTGCTGCGTCTTCAAGCTATGACGAAGCGCTTTCAAACTACAAGAATGCCATTTCAAGCTTGAATTCCGAATTAGAAAAAGTTAAGGGATTAGGCGAACAGGTGCGTTTATTATCGAAAGAGGTGTTTGTGCTCGTTAAAGAGAAAAAGGAAAGTGATGCTGATTTAAGCGCAGTGGAAGAGTATTTGAAGGAATTGAAATCGATAAGGAAAGGCGTTGAAAGACGTATAGACATAAGGAAGGCGAGGCTTGATTTTGCCAGGGACAAATTCGAGGAATTCAAGGATCTAAGAAACCTTATTAAGGAAATGAAGGAAAAGGGTGCATCTAAGGAAGAACTTGAACCTCTCGTGAGAAGAGCGAAAGAGAAGTTTAAAGAAATGAGAAATGCTATGCCTTTTTCTCCATTGAAAATGTCTAAGAATTTAGATAGGGTGATTTCCGAGGCAGAGAAGCTTAAGAATGGTGGCAAAGAAGATACGGCTATTCAACTCCTTGATGGTGTGACCCAAAAAATACAAGGAGCTGTAGAAATACTTAAGAAACAGGAGGAAAATATAAATAAAGTTATCGAACTTTTAGACAGAATAAAGGCTGGTTTAAGTTGATGAAGCTTCCAAATCTCACGCCATTGCAAGGGCTTCTCACGATAAGACTTGTAGTATGGCTTGCAGCGGTTTTGATTGCCCCCTTTGTAGTTGAAAAGCTTGTTAAAGAAAAAGAAATTAAGGGAGAGGCAGGTTATCTCAAGAGCCTTGTGCTTTCCCTTCTTCTTTTTATTGTTGCTTTTTTACCGTTTTTTCTTCCACGGATTTTTGCTCTAGTTTTTGGTAAAAGGATATTTTTCTTTGGATTCCTGTGGCTTATTATTGCAAGCTTCCTGAATGGTTTTATCACTTCTCAATTCACTAAAACTTCTTATATTAAAGGCCTTCTCTTATGGGTCCTTACGCTGGTAGTTTCTTGCACTGCAGGTTTTGTCCTTTCCACTTTTTCAATTGCACTTTTGAGATTGGCTAAATGAAATGGGATTTTGAGAGGATTGTAGATACTTACTATAAGGCAGTTTATCGATTTGTTCTCTCAATGGTAAGGAATTCAAACGATGCCTGCGATATTACCCAGGAAACATTCCTTAAGGTTAGAAAATATTTTAAAAATTTCAGGGGAGATTCCTCCGTTCTTACCTGGATTTACAGGATTGCAGTTAATGAAACAAAAAAGTTTAATTCCAAAAAAAGAGATTTTCCCGAGAGAGTTCTTCCTTCAGTGTATTCTTTAACCACTGAAGAGTATTTAGACTTGCATGATGTATTGGAATTCCTTGATAGAGAAGATTACGAAATAATTTACTTGCGGTTTTTTGATAATATGAGTGAGTCCGAGATAGCTTTTATCCTTGATATTCCAGAAGGGACAGTAAAATCAAGACTTTTTAATGCAAAAAGGAAATTGAAGGAGGTGATGGAAAGTGGAAGAAAAAATTAAGGAGTACTTTAATATGGTTTATGGGGAAATTGAGCCGCCGAAAGAACTCAAAGAAAAAATACTTCACCCCGAGGATAAGAAGTTTTTAATTTTTGCTTTTACAGCAACAGCTTTATTTATTGCAATCGGGCTTTCAATTTTTATAGAGATTGTCCCTATTTTAGAACCAATTATTCTGGAGATCAGTCTGCCGTAAGTTTTATTGCGTGAGTTTAAATTTGAATCACAATTAATAATAAGCATGAGAAGATCTCTGAAAAAGTATGGAAATATTCGTAGGAAAAGAGTAACGAATACAGAGGAGTAAGAATAAAATGTCATACTGAACTTGTTTCAGTATCCAATAAAATCAACAAGCCGAGAGACCCTGAAATAAATTCAGGGGTGATAAAATAGGGTTTTTCAGAGACCACATGAGAGAAAATAGACACCTTTTTGTTTGCCTATGTCCAAAAAATCACAAAGAATCGCTTATGCTAAAGTTTAGATTTTAAATACATCTCCTGCAATTTCTACACAAAAATAACACTTTATGCACTTGTTTTTATCAATTAAATAAGAAGTATCCTTTTTGATAATGGCTCCTGTTGGACAGAACTCCATTGCTTTATTTATTTTAGCTTTATCTTCACTTGTAATTCCGGGGACTGGCGAGTTTCTCTTATTGAATATCGTTGAGTACTTTAGAAATTTTAATGTATCTTTTCTTATTTTAACAAAATCATCCCCATAAAGAGTTATATGATTTAAAACCCCGCTTCCTATGCCAAACATATCTCCCAGCTTGTTTGTTTCGATGTCACTCGATCTAAACCCGAGGAGTACCGATGTTACTGCATCAAGAGAGAGTAAGTCTTCCGAGAAGAGTAAAACGTTCATTTTATTAATTTCTTCGTTGTCTGAAATATATGCTTCTACGCCGTCTACAATACCAAATAGTACTTTGTTTTTTATGAGAGAAAAGATTTCAAGTAATGATTCATAATGTTTGTTTCGCATTGCATTTACTAAAACCTCTGCTCTTGTTTTTGTTGTAATAAGATACATCATGGAATTTACGAATCCCCCAAGTTTTACCAGGGGAGAATCTTTCATTTTTGTTATTGTAACAATATAATCGTTATCGGTGATAGATATGGGAAGGAAAATGTTTTTAAGAGTTCTTACACTGCCTGTCTCCATTTTTTCCATTGTTTTTTCTGTAGCATATTGCACTGGTGACAGAATGGCAAAACCCATGAAGTGTTTAGGGTTTGGTAGTTTTCTAAGCGGTACGTCTATTTTTTCATAATTTTCTTTTCTAAAGTCAATGAACTCCACTTTTTCATCTTTGAAGAGTTTCTGTAGCGATTCAGGCAAACTTTTAACAAAAATAGATGTTCCGGTAAAGATTTTCTTTGCACCGTTATCTTTTAAAAATTTAATAGTTTTGTTAAAAATTTCTTCATTTGGTGGGGGGAAATCAAAAAATATCAGGATTCTTTTATCTTTGATTTTTTCTATGTCGAAATCAATAAAAAGCTCTTTAAATGCCTTATTTATAATGTTTTTTGAATAAGACTCGCACTTTTTAATTCCAACCATACTCATTTTTGACCCCTTTCTTTTTACACATAGAAACTAATGGGCACTTAATGCATATTGGATTTTTTCTACAGTATGTTTTTCCTAATTCTACGGTGAGAGCATGCATTTCTTTAAAATTATAGATCGTATTGTTTTTATCTTGTTCTTTTAGGCCTGCTTCGAAAATTTCTCTTATCTGTTCATAATCGTTTGTTTCTATTACCCCGAGTCTATAAAAAATTCTTTTTGTATAATTATCTACCACAAAAATATCTTTGTTTAGTGCATAAAGTAATATTGAATCAGCAGTTTCTTTTCCAATTCCTTTGATGTTAAGGAGTTCTTTTCTTAGATTCATACTATCAACTTCTGACATTGTTTTCACTTTTCCATTGTAAGTTTTTATAAAATACGTGATGAAGTTTTTTAATCTTTTTGCTTTTATTCTGTAAAAGCCAGAAGGTTTAATTAAACTCTCGAGTTCCTCGGAATCCAGGTTGTTGATTGATTCTGGATTCACCTCTTTCTTATTTTTGAGGTTTGAGATTGCCTTTTCTACATTTTTCCACGAGGTTTGCTGTGTTAATATTGCTCCGATTATAACTTCGAATGGGGAATCTGCCGGCCACCAATTCTGTTTGCCGAAAGCATTAAGCATTAGTTGGTAAACTTTTTGAATTTTCTTTTTCACTCTCCACTTTTATCATGTTGAGAAATTTTTTAAGCTCTTCCCCCTGAAGAGTTTCTTTATCTATAAGTGTATTCGTAATCAGATTGATAACTTCAAGCTGGCTTTTTATTACTTTTTTAGCTTTTTCGTAGCAACTTTCAACAATCTTTTTAACTTCTGCATCGATAAGATCGGCTGTTTTTTCGCTATAATTGCGCTCTTCGCCAAGCTCTTTTCCAAGAAAGATAAGCTCATTTTCTTTTCCAAAAGTTAAAGGGCCAAGTTTATCGCTCATTCCATAAGCTCTTACCATTTTTCTTGCAATATCTGTTGCCTTTTCAAGATCGTTTGCTGCTCCGGTTGAGATTTCACCTATTATAACCTCTTCTGCTGCCCGTCCTCCTAACAGACTTGCAATTCTGTTCAATAATTCTGTTTTTCTTTGCAAGTATTTATCTTTTTCGGGAAGCTGTAAGTTGTATCCAAGAGCCAGCCCTCGTGAAACTATTGAAATTCTGTGAACAATATCTCCTGTTGGTAATGCTTTCGCAATTACTGCATGCCCTGTTTCATGAACTGCTACAATATGCTTTTCTTCTGGAGATAAAATGAGGGATTTTTTTTCAGGTCCTGCAATTAGTTTATCGATTGCTTCTTCAATCTCTTTTTGAGTTATTGTTTCGATTCCTTTTCTTACAGCAAGAAGGGCGGCTTCATTGAGGAGGTTTTCCAGGTCCGCTCCTGTGAAACCTGCAGTTTGCTGTGCGATGGTATTAAGATTTACCTCATCTTTAATTGGTTTGCCTTTAGCATGTAATTTTAGAATCTCGTCTCTTTCTATTGTATCGGGGAGTCCAACGACTATTCTCCTGTCAAATCTTCCAGGTCTTAGAAGGGCTGGGTCTAAAATGTCAGGCCTATTCGTTGCAGCTATTATGATTATGCCTGTATGTGGATCAAAGCCATCCATTTCAACAAGTAGTTGGTTTAAAGTTTGTTCTCTTTCGTCATGCCCTCCACCTATGCCAGCGCCTCGATGCCTGCCCACAGCATCAATCTCATCTATGAATACTATGCATGGAGCATATGTTCTTGCCTGGGTAAATAAATCTCTTACCCTTGAAGCTCCGACCCCTACAAACATCTCGACGAACTCTGAACCTGAAACAGAAAAGAAAGGAACATCTGCTTCACCGGAAATTGCTCTGGCAATAAGTGTTTTTCCGCATCCTGGAGGTCCGACAAGGAGGACTCCCTTGGGAATTTTTGCCCCGTATTTTGAAAACTTCCTCGGATTTTTCAAGAATTCTATTATTTCTTTAACTTCTTCTTTTACTTCATTGGCACCTGCAACATCTTTAAAGGTAACTTTTGGTTTATTGTCTACGAATAGCCTAGCTTTGCTTCTCCCGAAAGTGAAGGCCTGATTTGCTCCTCCACCTGCGCCCTGCATCATTCTTTGCATAATAAACCACCAAAAACCTATAATTACAATCCATGGAACAATATTCCAGAAGATTGACCAGAACGTTGAATTAGTGCGCTTAACATCGAAAGTTACATTTTTGTCATTTAAAAGGGAAAGCAAAAAGGTCACATCTCCTGGAGTGTTAGATTGAATGCTCTGCCCATTTTTTAATTCTCCTATAACTTGATAAGGGAAATTATCCTGCATTTTAATATCAACCGATCTCATGTTATCATTTTGAATTTCTGAAATAAATTGAGAGTATGGAACATCCTGAGATTGCAGAGTTCTTGGGGACGTAAAAAATCTGGAAATTGCAAATAATATTATAAGCAATATAAACCATGTTATAATCTCTCTTATGATTAAACTCTTGTTATTCTTTTTGTTTTGAGCCATTATGTATTATTATTCCCTCCCCTGTATATTTCTTCTTTTAATACTCCAATGTAAGGTAAGTTTCTGTATTTTTCTTCATAATCGAGTCCATACCCCACAACAAATTTATTTGGAATTTTAAATCCAAAATAATCAATATTTACTTTTATTCTTCTTCGCTCGACTTTATCAAGCAAAGTACAAATTTTTAAACTTTTAGGTTTCCTTGTCTTAAGTAATCTTGTTACGGAGTCCATAGTTAGACCTGTATCAACTATATCTTCTATTATAAGTACATGCCTACCTTCGATATATGTATCAAGGTCTTTTAATATTTTAACTTCACCGTTTGATTCTGTCTTCCCACCGTAACTTGAAATTGCCATAAAGTCTATTGATAAGGGGATTTTAATCTCTCTTATCAAGTCTGCAAGAAATAAAAAAGCACCCCTAAGAATACATATAAGCAGAGGAAATTTTACTTTATAATCCTCGCTTATTAGAACCCCGAGTTCTTTAAGTCTTGTCTTAATTTCGTATTCGGTTATGAGTATTTCCTTTAAATCGTTGTGCATTAACAAATTATATCAGAATTTTATTTTTTGTTAAAATTAGCTTCTAAAATGAGTTTATTTTTTGTATCTTTTTTAATCTTAAAAAGAGTGCTTCTTCTTATTCCTACAACCCAGAGTATTCTATCGTCGCGGTCAACAATAATTGGAGTTTTATACCGTTCATCTTTTCTGACTTTAAGGTCTATAAAAAGGTCCTGAATTTTTTTAAAGCCTTTATCTAACTCTATTTTATCTCCTTCTTTTCTGAACCTAATCTTTAGCGGCAATTTAAGTTTGTCTAGATCGAATGCCACTATAAAATTATCCACGGAGGGTAATTCTGTTGATATATATGCTGTTAATGTTATTTTTGCCTCTTTTATAAAGGTTTTTCCAGGAATATTTATTATGCTTTCATGTTCTATTGTGAATGGCGACTTCTTCTCAAACCAAAAGCAAGATGTATCTTTTTCAACGAACGTATCCTGAGCTATGTTAATTCTTCTCTTGCTTGATTCAATGAAATTTATGAATCTCTCAACCCTTTCGAAATTTGCTTCGTCTTCAAGAATTTCTTTTATAACTCTTCTTTTTAAAATGAGGGGTAATTTTTTTGCAAGAGTTAATGAATAAGAATCATTGTTCTTTATAACTTCAAGCTCTTTTTTTGAAATAGAGTCGAGAAAATTGTCCTCCGCAGTTGCTATTAAGGAAAGACGAAATAGTTGTTTTGTAGCTTCAGGAAAAACTGATTTGATAAGTGGTATAAGTTGGTATCTTATTTTATTTCTCAGGTAGTTAAGCGAAAAATTCGAAAGGTCAAGCATGTACGGTATTTTATTTTTAATTAAGTACTCTTCAATTTCTTTTCTTTCCACGCCTATAATTGGGTGTATTATGCCGCCAAAGCTTAAAGGCTTAATCCCTGATAAACCAGAAATTCCACAACCTTTGAAAATATTAATAAGTATTGTTTCCGCAAGGTCATCCAAATTATGCCCAAGTGCAATTTTATCAAAACCTTCTTTTTCTTTTACCTTGAATAAAAATTTAAACCTTTCCTCTCTTGCAGTATTTTCAATCGATCTTTTAGTTTTTTCAGATATTGCCCTTATGTTTGCCCCTCCTTTAAAAAATTTTATACCTAGTTTTTTTGTGAACTCTTCAACAAATTTGACTTCAGAGTTGCTTTCCTTTCTTATCATATGATTGAATGTTGCAACTGCAATTTTGAAACCCAGATCTTCTTTTATTTTGAATAGTAAATTCAGTAAAGCCATTGAGTCAGGTCCGCCAGAAACTGCAACTAAAACCCTTTCCCCATTTTTAATAAGGCCATATTTTTGAATTGTTTCCCGTACTTTTTTGATTATGTTACTACTCATGTCGCTCATCTAGACTTTTACCTCTTTTTATTAATTTTTTTCATTATTTTGTTTGAATATTTTTTTCAATACATTATACTATAAATGACTTCTAAACTTAAGCATGATTAAGAATTGACTTAATTTGAAAAGTGTTTAATATAGAGTTGTAAAATTATTTTTATGAATTAAGTTTCTATTTATACCCGTTATTTTAAGAGTTTAAAAGGTTATTTAATTTAGCAAAAGGAGGAGAAGCAAGTTTCCTATAGTTTGAAACATTTTGACTTATTTATAAATTTTAGTAGAATATTGCCAGGGTTATCCAATAAATAGATGATTGATTTATTTAAAAGATGGGTTTTGATGAATTTTCATGGTGATTGCTCAATGATTTTAGCAAAAATCTAATATAATTTAAACTCAAGAGGTGAGGTAAAATGTTTTCTGAATTAAGTATTTCAGAGTTTATTTCTAGGCTGGCTTCTGATTCTCCTACCCCCGGTGGAGGAAGTGCTTCTGCGATCAGTGGTGCTATGGGAGCTGCGCTGCTTTCTATGGTTTCTGGAATTGCCTTAAAGGGAAGTTCAGAATCTGTCGAAATTGAAGAAAAAATGAATAGATGTTATAGAATATCACAAGAATTTATTGTGCTCTCTGATGAAGATACCAAGGCATTTAACGAGGTTTTAGAGGCCTATAGACTTTCAAAGGCAACTGAAGAAGAGAGAGAGAGGAGGAAACAAGCAATACAGATAAGCTTAAAATCAGCTACACTTGTACCTTTAACTGTAATGAGAAAAGTAAATGAGGTTTCCTTTTGCCTTGAGGAAATTTATAAGTTTTCAATAGAGTCAACGAAAAGTGATTTTTTGTGTGCATTAATTTTACTTGAATCTGCAATTAAAGGAGCGTTTTATAATGTTCAGATAAACCTTAAATCTGTAAAGGATAGTGAATTTGTAAGTAAAACAACTGATGAAGCAAAAGTAATTTATGAGTCTTTTGTAAATAAAATAAATAAGTTTGAAGAATATGCAAAATCAAAAATTGCATAAAGAATTGGAGGGAAATATGGATGAAATCGAAATCAATGAGATATTAAACCTTTCTGCAGATGACCTTGACAAAAAAACTGCCCGAGAACTTTATAAAATTGCTCAGGTTCTTACCGTAAGAAATTACACACATTTTAAGAAACCAGAACTTATAAGTGAAATTTTAAACTCCTTGAAGAATTATCAAAGAGAAACACGAGTAGAAACTAATCCTGAAAAAGAAGCTCAGAATGTTGAAGAAACGCAGAGAATGGAAAATGAACTTTATTTCAAAGGTCTTTTTGAAGCTCATCCAGATGGTTATGGTTTCTTAAGGTCTAATTACTTTCCATCTTTTTCAGATGTTTATGTCTCGCCACCTATTATAAGAAGATTTGGTTTAAGGACTGGTGATATCGTTGCAGGTCCTGTGCATAAACCGCAAAGAGAAAATGAGAAGTATCCATCCCTTGTAAGTGTTTCTACAATAAATGGAATAAGGGTTTCGGGTTATTTAAAAAGAAATATTTTTGAAAATCTTACTCCATATTACCCAACTCGCAGAATTATACTTGAAACTCCTGGTTGTAATATTGCGCTGCGAGTTATTGATCTGATTGCACCTTTAGGGAGGGGTCAGCGAGGTTTAATTGTTTCAGCACCTAAAGCTGGCAAGACTACTTTGATTAAAGAAATAGCCAAGAGTATTTCGAAGAATTACCCTGAAATTGAACTTCTTATTTTGCTTATAGATGAAAGGCCAGAAGAGGTTACAGATATGAAAAATTCTGTTGCAGCAGAAGTTATAAGTTCCACGTTTGATCAGCCTCCGGAAAATCATATCCGAGTTGTAGAACTTGTGCTTGAAAGGGCAAAAAGACTCGTTGAGTCAGGGAAAGACGTCGTAGTATTACTCGATGGTATCACACGCCTTACAAGAGCATATAATCTTCTTAGTTCTTCTTCTGGGAAAACCCTTTCTGGAGGACTCGACCCTGCTGCGATTAAAGGACCTAAAAAATTTCTTGGTGCTGCAAGAAGTATTATGAATGGAGGAAGTCTTACAATTTTAGCTACTGCTTTAATAGACACAGGATCCAGGCTTGACCAGGTAATTTACGAGGAGTTTAAGGGTACAGGTAACATGGAGTTGGTGCTTGACCGCAGCTTTTTCGAACAAAGAATATTCCCTGCGCTGGATATAAATAAATCTGGAACAAGAAGAGAAGAACTGCTTTATACTCCGGATGAGCACAAAAAAGTCTGGACTTTAAGGAAATTTATCGGAAATCTTGAACCATCAGAAGCTCTGCAGCGATTAATAGAAATGCTTACTCAAACGAAGTCAAATGAAGAATTACTAAAAAGCATAGTGGTTGAAAATGAGCGATAAGATAGGTAAGATTGAAGTAATTGTTGGTTGTATGTTTTCCGGGAAAAGCGAGGAGTTAATAAGAAGGCTTAAGAGGGCTCAAATTGCGAAACTTCAAGTACAGGTTTTTAAACCAACTATTGATACAAGATATTCAAGTATTGAGGTTGTGTCCCATACGGGAGAAAAAATCAAGGCAGAAGCGGTTTCAAATTCTAAGGAGATTCTTAATAAAATATCGGACGGCGTTAATGTAATTGGGATCGATGAGGCACAATTTTATGATATGGAAATCATTAATGTAGTGAGAGGTATCTCAAGAAAAGGAGTTAGAGTAATTTTGGCTGGCCTCGATATGGATTTTAAAGGTGAACCTTTCGGTCCCATGGGTAATCTCTTAGCAATTGCCGATGAAGTAACTAAACTTCATGCGATCTGCATGGTATGTGGAGAAGATGCTACTATGACGCAGAGACTTATTAATGGAAAGCCTGCAAAATACACTGATCCTGTTGTTATGATAGGAGCTTCAGAAAGTTATGAAGCGCGGTGCAAGCTTCATCATTACGTCGACAAGAAGGAGTGATTAAGTTTGATTGATAAGCTTGAAAGCATTTTGAAGAGATACAGTGACCTTTCAAAGATGCTTTCTGATCCTGATGTTATATCTAACGCAGATACTTTCAAAAAATATTCAATCGAATTTAAAGAGATCGAACCTGTTGTTGAAAAGTATAAAGAGTTTAAGAAAATCGAGCAAGAAACCCTTGAAGCTCAAGAACTCTTAAACAGCGAAGATGAACAACTATGCTTGCTTGGTAAAGAGGAGTTAAAAAATCTCCAGATTAAGAAAGAAAATATTCTTGGAGAGATTAAAATTTTACTCGTTTATAAAGATCCTCTTGAAGGGAAAAATATCATTATGGAGATAAGAGCTGGAGTTGGCGGAGGAGAAGCAGCTCTTTTTGCAAGCGATCTTTTCAAAATGTATATAGCTTATGCAGAGAGGAATAACTGGAAAACCGAACTGCTTGATTCACATTCCACTGATTTAGGTGGTTTTAAAGAGGTTATCTTTTCCATTAATGGAAAAGATGTATATAAGCACCTTAAATATGAGAGTGGAGTTCATAGGGTACAAAGAGTTCCTGAAACAGAAGCTTCAGGAAGAATTCATACTTCTACTGCTACTGTTGCAGTATTGCCTGAGGCAGAAGATGTAGACTTTGAGATAAATCCTGATGATTTAAGGATAGATGTTTTTCATGCATCAGGTCATGGTGGACAGAATGTGCAGAAAGTCGCAACAGCAATTCGTATTGTGCATAGGCCAACTGGCATTATGGTGACATGTCAGGATGAACGCTCTCAACTTCAGAATAAATTAAAGGCAATGAGAATTTTAAGGGCAAGACTTTATGATATGTACGAGCAGGAAAAAGAAAAAGAAATCGTAGACGCAAGAAGATTACAGATTGGAAGGGGTAATAGAAACGAGAGAATTCGGACATATAACTTTCCTCAGGGGAGAGTAACAGATCATAGAATAAATCTTTCCATTTATAATATTCAGAGCATAATGGAAGGAAATCTTGATGAATTAATCAATGCCTTAATTGAAGAAGAGCAAAGAGAGAAGCTTGAGGAAATAGAAACTTAGCTTTCATGGATGTAAAATCTTTATATAAATATACTTTTAATAAAATAAAATTTATTTCAGATTCTCCAACTCTGGAAAGTGAACTTTTGTTATCTCATGTTCTTGGTGTCAAAAGGGAAAAACTTTATCTTATTATGGATAGGAATGTTGACGATTATTTATCAAAAAAAGTGCTTAATTTTGTAGAAAAAAGAACGAAAGGCTATCCATTCTTTTATATATATGGTGAAAAGGAGTTTATGGGAATTAATTTTTCAATAAGAGAAGGTGTTTTAATTCCACGACCTGAAACCGAAATACTTGTTGAAGAATCTTTGAAAATTTCAAATGGCAGGCAAATGAATGTTCTTGATATTGGAACTGGTTCAGGATGCATAATCTTGTCTTTTCTTTTCTACAATAAGTTAAGTAAGGGTATAGGAATAGATATATCCGGAACTGCCGTAGAAGTTGCTTTGTCAAATGCCAGGAAATTAAATTTATTAGATAGGGTGAATTTTGTAAATATCGACCTCTTGAATTATTACCCTTTAAAAGCGTTTGATTTAATACTTTCAAATCCCCCTTATGTTAAAAGTGAAAAAGTTCTGAACATTAAATATGAACCTCGTAAGGCTCTTGATGGGGGAGAAGACGGTTTTGAATTTTACCCATATTTGTTTAGAAAAGTATTTTCGATGCTTGCAGACGGAGGATTTGTCATCGTTGAAATCGACGATGAAATGGGTGAAAGATCAATAAAAATTATGAAAAGCATGGGATTCAAAAAAACGAGGATAATAAAAGACCTGTATAATTTAGATAGGTTTGTTTTTGGGGTTAAATGATTAGTAATATTGAAGTTGTAAAGGAGCATATTTTAAATCATGGCATTATAGCTTTTAAGACTGACACAGTGATGGGTTTTGGAGTAAATGGTCTTGATCAGTTAGCTGTGGAGAACCTTTTTAAGTTAAAGAACAGATCTTATAAAAAACCACTGTACCTTCTTTGTTATTCTTTCGCTCAAATTTTTGAGTATACTCATTCAATTCCTGATTATGCTTATGATTTGATGGATAAGCATTTTCCAGGAGCCATTACCTTTATTTATTATTCGACAGGAAAAATCTGGACTATGCCACTTGAAAGAGGAAAAACTATTGGAGTACGAATACCCAATTTGAGCTCTCTCCTCGAACTGCTTGCAGCAATTGATTTGCCCATAGTTAATACGAGTGCAAATATATCAGGCGAAAAGCACCTTTATAAAAAGAAAGAACTAGAAAAGTTTTTTGACAAAGATGTTCTTTATATTTCTTTTGAATATAATATATCTATGAGTAGTGTACCTTCAACTATTGTAGATTGTACTGGAGATATTCCCATCATTTTGAGGAATGGAGCTGTGGAAATATGAAAATTCTGATATATGGTAATCCAAAACTGAGAACAAAAGCCTCTAAGGTAAAAATAATTGATAAAGATATTTTGCTGCTTTCTGAGAAGATGTTTAGAGAAATGGAACGAAATGTTCCGAAAGGAATCGGTCTTGCTGCAACTCAAGTAGGTTTGAATATTTCACTTTTTGTTTATACGCTCGATGACGACAGAGGAGTTGTCATAAATCCAGAAATATTGAGCAAAAAGGGCAAGGAAGTAGGCGAAGAAGGTTGTCTTTCGGTCCCCGGAGTTTATGGACCTGTTGAAAGGGCCCTGGAAATTGTTGTGAGAGGCTTAGACATCAAAGGTAAGAAATTTGAGATGCATTTAAATGGCCTTAAGGCACGGGTTTTTCAGCATGAAATTGACCATTTGAATGGCATTATTTTCACAGATTATATAAATGACATAAATACTATTAGCGTTGAAGAGGGTTTCGAAATTCCAGAAAAACTTTTCGAAAGGTTAAAAACTTCATGAACATTGTCTTTTTTGGTTCATCGGAATTTTCAATCCCATTTCTTGATAGTTTCACAAAAGATATTGAACTTGTGGTTACTTCTCCCGATAAAGTTAGAGGAAGAGGCAAAAGATTACTCTCCAATCCTGTTAAAGATTTTGCTCAAAGAGAACATTTACCTGTCATAACTGTCGATAAATTACGAGAACAGGAATACCTCAAAATTAAATCAGTCAGTCCCGAAATTTTTCTGGTTGTTTCTTACGGTAAGATAATCTCTCAAGAGGTGCTTTCTTTAGCAAAGTGTGCTCTTAATTTACATCCCTCAAAACTGCCCCTTTACAGAGGCGCAGCACCTATAGAGAGACAGATTATGGATGGCGTGGAAGACTCTGCTGTATGCATTATCAAAGTAATAAAGCAGTTAGATGCGGGAAGCATTATAATTGAAGAGCCCTTTAAGATCTTACCTTTTGAAACTAAAGAAGATGTAGAAAAAAAGATTGTTAAAATTGGAGTACCGCTTTTAAGAAAAGCAATTGAAATTGTTTCTCTTGATGGATGCGAAGGAAAAGAGCAGGAAGGTGTACCAACTTACGCGAAGAAAATTACAAAAAGTGACGAACTTATTACATGGAGTTGTTCTGGATTAAGTATATATAATAAAATACGTGCTTTAAGTCCCGTACCCGGGGCTTATACATATTTCAGACAGAAATTTCTGAAAATTTTTAAAACAGAACTTGCTACTTTTAACTCCTCGTATCATCCCGGTACGGTATTTAACATTGCTAAAGATTGTTTTTATGTATCTTGTGGAGAAGGAAGCATTAAAGTGCTTGATTTGCAAATAGAGGGAAGGAAGAAAATAAGTGCGAAAGATTTTATTAATGGTTTTAAAATTCATGAAGGGGAAATGTTCGGTTGGGTATAGTTATGAATATTGTTGTTAATGTTAAAATTGTACCAGAGAAGATAAGCATTGATAAAGAGTCGTGCAGAATAAAAAGAGAAGGGAATTCTATTTTTAATCCCTTGGATCTTATAGCTCTGGAAGAGGCTATTAAATTTAAAAAAACGGACAATACCTCTATTTCTGTTGTTTCAATGGCTCCTTTAAAAGAAAAAATGTTACTAAGCAAACTTTTTAAATATGGTGTAGATAGAGTAATTTTACTGACAGACAAAAGTTTTGCTGGTTCAGACACAATAGCAACATCTTTTATTTTAAAAGAAGCAATAATTAGATTGATAAAAACTTATGATCTCATAATACAGGGAGATTTTTCGCTTGATGGATCAACTGGAAACGTTGGAGGAGAGATTGCAGCATTTTTGAATATTCCTTATATTTCAAATGCAATTTCAATTGAAAAAAATGATGGTAGGATTAAGGTTAAAAGAGTTTCTGAAAGGATTGAGACTTTTTCGGTTGAGTTGCCCGCCTTAATTTCCGTGAGAAAAGAAGCAAATAATGGTGTTTCTACAAATCTTTTTTCTCTTGTACAATCTTTCAATAAAGAAGTTGAAGTATATACGAATGAAACGCTAAATTTAGGCTTGAGAGAATCTATGACTCGGGTTTTAAGTGTCCGTGAGGAGAACCCTGAAGCTTATATTGATCTTGTGACTTCAAATGGAGACAAAATTATTTTTGATTTTCTTAAAAAGGTCGGCATTATATGAGGGCTCTCCTAGTTTTTGATAGATATAATTCTTTTTATCGGAATATTGAAGGTTTAAGTTTTGATAAAGCTTTTGCAAGTTTTGATCCTGCGTCTCATTTTGTGCATTTTGTTCCTGCGAAAAGGATTATTAATCCAATGATGGGCGTTGATTTCATTTCCAAGATTATAGAGAATTATAGGTTTGATATTCTTATCTTTTCGGATGAGCTTATTGTAAAAGAAACTGCTTCATATTTTGCTGGAAAATATAATCTTGGTCTTATTGCCCACAGTAAAGAGATTTTATTTAAGGAGAATAATATTGTTGGAGTAGTTCCGGGATGGGAGAATATTCAGGCCAATGTTGTATCAACCTCTAACCCTAAACTTATTATTTTGAAGAGCAAGGGTTTGGTTAATCTACCTTTGAATAATCCAGATATGATTTATTTGGAGGAATCTATTAAAGCAAGGTTGCTTTTCAGTGAAAAACTACGCGAAAACCCTCTTAAGTCGGCAAAAATAATAGTTGGAGTTGGTAGAGGAGTTAGAAGAAACGTCATGCCAAAGGTTTTTGAGTTTGCGCGTCTGATAGGAGCAGAGGTTGGATGTACCCGTCCTATGGCAGATGTAGGCTTGTTGCCTCCAGATAAGGTTATTGGGGATTCAGCGGTTAATGTATCACCCGATGTTTATATTGCTCTGGGAATTTCTGGAGCAATCCAACATATTGAATCTGTAAATGCAAATTATACTGTTGCAGTTAATTCAGATGCTTATGCGCCTATCTTTAAGAAAAGTAATCTTTCAATTAATCAAAAAGTAGAAGAAGTTATTGATAAATTATTAGTTTTAATTTTGTCTCATTTGTAAGAGTAACTTTAATGTAGTTTTTATTTAAAGATCTTGGTGTTGTTTGTTAATTTTCTTACAGTTTTTTGCTGCAAGGAGAAGTGATGAGAAAAGTAATAAATAGAAACGTTGTCCTTCTTGGGCTAACAAGTTTCTTTACTGACGTATCTTCGGAAATGATCATGAAAGTTTTCCCTCTTTTCCTGGAGACTATGGGGGCGGGTGGAGCAATCATAGGAGTTATTGAGGGTGTTGCTGAAAGTGTTTCTTCACTTCTGAAAATATTGTCCGGATATTTCTCTGATCGATTTAAAAGAAGAAAATGGATTGCATTTACAGGTTATTTAGAATCTGCGATAACCAAAATATTCTTACTTTTTATTTCTACTCCTTATGGTGGGTTCTGGGTAAGATCTATAGAGAGAATTGGGAAAGGAATAAGAACTTCTCCTCGTGATGCACTTATTTCTTCGTATACGAATGAAAAAAATAGGGGTTTATATTTTGGCTTTCATAGAGCAATGGATACTTTTGGTGCAGTTATGGGGCCTTTCCTGGGTATTTTTATTCTTAGAAAGTTTGGTTTAAATAATTTTAAGATTGTCTTTAAATTTTCGTTAATACCTGCGTTTCTCGCAATATTTATTATGTTTTTTGTTAAAGAAAAGGAATTTAAAAGCATTCTTAAAGAAGTCAAAAGTAATTCTAAATTCAGCCTTGGTAAAAGGTTTTATTTTTATATTTTTGCTGTAACCCTATTTACCATAGGTAATAGTTCTGATGCTTTTATTACTATTTATGCAGGAACGTTTAACGTGGCATCAACAACCATTCTTTTTATGTGGACTATTCATGCCCTTGTATATGCCGCTTTTTCTACGCCTTTAGGTGCACTTTCAGATAGAATTGGTAGAAAAAAGACAATTATTCTTGGTTATATAGTCTATGGGATTTCTTATCTCGGGTTTGCTCTTACCAGGAATGCTTCATTTTTATATTTAGTGTTTATAGTTTATGGGATATATTATGCCTTTAGTGAAGGTGCACAAAAAGCATTTGTTGCGGATCTTGTTACAGATGAATTTGCAAGAGGCACTGCTTATGGTATATACAATTTTGGTGTGGGTATTATGGCATTTCCTGCTTCCTTGATTGCTGGGTTCCTCTATCAATATGTTGTTCCACAGGCGCCATTCTACTTAGGTGGCATAATTGCTATTATTTCTTCTTTCCTTATTATTTTTGTTTGAAAGTTTTTATTTCTTTGTAATTGCGCCTTGGGCAATTATAATTATAAATGGGTATTTGATAATGGCGA
>Ga0209610_1000144_pt1 | contig 35711 bp, 37 predicted proteins | sample LakKivw275mmetaG_FD_184137 | JGI IMG/M metagenome (GOLD analysis project Ga0209610, IMG submission 184137) | Anoxic lake water microbial communities from Lake Kivu, Rwanda to study Microbial Dark Matter (Phase II) - Lake Kivu water 275m metaG... | ecosystem: Environmental > Aquatic > Freshwater...
CTTCATCACCTTCCTTTAAGTTTGATGCATCATCCCGTGAGATGTAAACTTCCGCAGAATCGTTCTTCATGCACAATGGATATTCCCTGTAACCGCGGTCACGATGCGACGGATGATACGGAATCCTGACGGTTTTTCCGGGACACCCCTCGAGTTTCATCCTTACGGGATTTTCGACGAAGAAATACCTGTTCGTGTGAGGGTCGAGAAGCTTGCGGTTTATCGCGTAAAGATTTTCCATGCTCACGCTGACGTCGTTTTCTCCTAATCCTAGTTCTATCATGAATTGTCTTATTGTCTGTGGTAAAATCCCTCTGCGTTTCAGTGCTCTTAAGGTCGGTACTCGCGGGTCGTCCCAGCCGGTATATTTCCCTTCTTCGATTGCTTTCGCAAGCTGTGACGTGCTCAATTTTCCGAACTCCTCCACCGCCAATCTTCCCCAGTGCACAACCTTGGGATATTTCCAACCGAAATAGTCGTAGATGTACCTTTGCCGCGTTTCGGAATCCGCAAGGTCTTTGCCGCGAATGATATGAGTAACATTCTGCAGCTTGTCCTCTATCGCGGATTCGAAGTCGAGCATCGGCCAGACAGGATATTTTTTTCCAACGCGGGGATGCTCCACCTTCAGAATCCTGAAGGCCACCCAGTCCCTTATCGCAGGGTCCCTGTGTTTGAGGTCCGTTTTTATTCTCAAGACAACATCGCCCTCGTTGTATTTTCCTTGCAGCATTTCCTTCCAGTGTTTCAGGTTTTCGTCCTTTTTTGTTTCGCGGTGCTCGCACGGTTTTCCTGCGTCCTTAAGTTTTTTGAATTTTTCCTGCTCGCAGAAGCAGACGTACGCCTTTCCAAGCTGGATTAACTTTTCAGCGTGTTCGTAGTATTTTTCAATCCTGTCGGAAGCTGTTACAACCTTGTCCGGTTTCGCATCAAGCCATTCGCAGTCCTCGACATACCACTTGTACGCCTCGAGCAATGGCCGCTTTATTTTCGCATCGGTATCATCAAACCGCAAAATGAAAGTTCCGGAGTATTTTTTCACTAGTTCAGAATTCACGACAATCCCGCGTGCGCTTCCTATCGTTGCGGGTCCGTTCGGATTCGGAGCGAAACGCATCACAACATTCTCGGGGTTGTCGGTGAGAGATAAAAAATGCTCGTAGGTTTCTTTTTTTTCGGTTGTATGATTACGGGAACCAAGTTTATCGGCTGGAATTTTGTTAACTTCACCTACTATTTCATCAACGATTTTTTTAAGTTTCTCTGCATCCTTTCTCAAATCAGAATGTTCAGCCAGAAGTTTTCCCAAAACAGATGCAGCATCGGCCTTCTCGTGCCTAAGACGATTTTGTACTGCCAGTTTTTTTATGAGTTCCTTTAGAGTTTCCATTTAGGATTACGCCGATGATGATACACGTCACCAGGTAGAGGTACAAAACATCGAGGGTTACTATAACATGCATTCCGAAGACCATAAGTCTTGACGGTGCCAGCGGTGCGGGCGGCGCAAACTTCAGGATATGGGGTCCAAGAATCCTCAACAACGGATGGAACGCATAGGTAAAAACAGAGTACAGACCCCGGTCGGAGATAAAAACCTCCAAACCTGCGGCTACGTACAAAAGGAAAAAACCCGCAATTTTTTTGTACGTCGGTCTGAATAACTCCTTTAGATTGATTGTCATTTTTTTACTATTTGATTGTAGTTATAAAAGCAAGCAACTCACTCAACTTTGTACATAACCAGCCCGCTCAGCGGTTTCGGGTAGAAGTAAGTCGATTTCTGCGGCATCCTCTCGTTGTTGTTCGCGACGTTTATCAGCTCGTTGACTGTCGGTGGGTTCAGGAACAATGCGAGCTGGTATTCGCCGGAATGCACGAGTTTCACAACCTCGTTCCTGTCCTTTATGAAGGCCACGTTCTCGTTGACGTCCGTAACGCCGAGAATCTTTTCTATTATCACGGAGTGCAAAATAACCGCATCAATCTCCCTGCGCGCATTGGACATCTTTTCTGTGATGAGTTTTTCGAGAAGGGAAACGTCCTTCAGTGTCAGCCAGTAATACCTGCTGTCAAAAAACATCCCGAACGAGTGCTTCTTCCTGTTTTCGTCCAGGCGCCTGAACAGCTTGTTTTTCTGCTCGACCTCGTTTTCCCTGTCGAAATGGAAAATCTCGACATCGAAATACTTGAGGAGTTCCTTCTCCAATCTGTCGATGTTCAGGTTTTTTACCCCTCGCACGGCCCTGTGCGCGGCCAGAATTTTCAAGCCGGAGTCCTCGGTGCTGACGAGCATCATGAACGCGTAATCGAGCTTGCACTCCAGTGTTGTTTCATAACGGTGATGACCGTCCGCAATGTAAATCCTCTTGTCCTTCATCTCCCGCACTATTTTCTCAACCCGCCCACTGTCCGTTATCCTCCACAACCTGTGCTTTATCTCGTTCGCGTCCTCAAAGTCCAGGAGCGGTGTTTTTTTCGACTCAACCTCCAGAATGCTTGTTATCGTGTTCCTTGAGTCCACATAAATCCCAAATATAGGATTGCCGAAGGTTTTTGCAATTTTCGTCAGTTTTATCTGGTCCTCCTTCGGTTTCTTGAGGGTTTTTTCGTGCGGAAGAACGATTCCCTTTTCGTATTTTTCCGCTTTCACAAGCGTAAGCAAACCCAGTCTCCTTTTCCTGCTGCCATTTAGGTAATACTCCTGCTCGTACAGATAGAATGCCGGTTTTTCGTCCCCTATTATTACGCGGTTCTGAATCGCCCTGTTCAGGAAATCCCTCGCGCGGGTATACTTGTTGTTGCGCTCGTTGTCTTTTGGGGATTCCTTCCCCAGAATCAAACGGATGATGTTCCACTCCGAGTTGCAGTAATAAACCTCGCGCTCTTCGTTTGAGATGACATCGTACGGCGGAGCCAGCACTGCCTTCAGGTCTTTGATTTTTTCAGTGTCGTACATCAGCCCGCGAAACGGTTTCAGCTCAGCCATTGTAGGTAAGAAGATGGAATTGAACTATAAAAGTTTTAAGTGCCCGGTTATTTTGTTTATTTCGTTTTCCGGGGCGGGACCTATACCGACGCACGTGATTGTTCCCGCGGGAATTTCCGTATGACCGGCATCCTTTATCAACGCAGCAGGCAATTTTGATTTTTTCGCATCCTCGAATATTTTCAGAAGTTCCTGCTCATCCTTGCATTTCAGGACGACTTTTTTCTGCTCGGGCATCCACTCCCTCTTGTGTTCGCTACTATCCGCGGCGGTCACGGATGCGTGCGAGACCTGCGCCGCCGTCTTGCCTTTGCTCAGTTTCAAATCGCCCCGCACGACAATGACCTGTTTAATTTCCATCTTGTTTTAATAAGTACTGCGAAGGATTATTAATAGGATGAAAAAGGAGCTCTGGATAAAGGCAAACCAGAACACGGACTGGGAAAAGAGGAAAAAACTCGTAACAACCGCTCTCGAGAGCGGAGCTGATGCGGTTTTGGTGAGGACTGGTGAGAGTGGAAAAGTAAAGGAGCTGGGTAGGATCACTACAATTTCAGATGACAAAGATTCGGATGTTCAATTAATTCCTGATGACATAAAAAAATTAAAAAGATTAAAAAAACCGCAGGCATTCTACAAGATAATAAAATCAAAAGACGACGAGCGCGAAATCGCAAAGGCCGGAAAAATTGCTGATTTTGTGGTGATAAACGCCCAGGATTGGAAGGTCATTCCGCTTGAGAATCTGATTGCAGAGCTGAAGGGCAAATGCAAACTGCTTGTAGAGGTGGCGAATGCTGCAGAGGCAAAGCTTGCCTTGCAAACACTTGAGGTTGGTGCGGATGGCTTGTTAATTAATGCTGATGTTAATGAAATAATAAAAATAAGAAAAACAATTGAAGAAATGACAACGAAAAAACTCGAACTTCAAGTCGCAAAAATTACAGAGATAAAACCTGTTGGCATGGGCGACCGGGTTTGCGTTGACACCGCATCGATGTTCAGGCTCGGAGAGGGAATGCTCATCGGTTCGCAGTCGAATGCGCTGTTTCTTGTCCACTCGGAAACCGTTGAAACTCCGTACGTCGCGCCACGCCCGTTTAGGGTTAATGCCGGACCCGTGCATGCATATACGCTGCTTCCAAACGGGAAAACGAATTACCTGAGCGAGCTTGCGACTGGCGACGAAGTGCTTGCGGTGGACTGGAAAGGAAACACAAGAACGCTGATTCTTGGTAGGTCAAAGATTGAGAAACGACCATTGCTGATGATAGAGGCAAAGTTCAAGAACAAAAAATTCCGCACCCTGTTGCAGAACGCGGAAACCATACGTTTGGTCAACCCGAAAGGAAAACCGGTTTCGGTTGCGAAGGTGAAAGTCGGTGATGAGGTTCTGGTTTACCTTGAGGATGTGGGAAGACACTTCGGAATGGCGGTAAAGGAGAGTATCAAGGAAAAATGAATAATCGAATTTGCGAAGCAAATTCCTTTTCTTTCCGCCAGCGCTTTCTTTTTCGAAAAGAAAGGGCTGTTGGGATAGCGGTAAAAGAGAGTATAAAGGAAAAATAGTTGGTGAATCATATGGTGCTTTTACAGATACTAACCAGCGTCATAATCGTAAGCCTGATATCGTTTGTTGGTGTATTCGGCCTCGTGCTGAGGCGCGAACGACTTGACAGGATACTCCTGCTGCTGATAGCGTTCGCGGCTGGTTCGCTTCTCGCAGCGACATTCTACGACCTAATACCGGAAGCACTTAAGGAGATTGGAAACGACACGTTCAACAACGTTTTGGTTGGGATACTGTTGTTTTTTATCGTGGAAAAGTTCATACACTGGCACCACTGCGGGAAAGAGGAATGCAGCGTTAGACCAGTAGCATATCTCAACCTTCTTGGCGACGGCGTACACAACTTTATGGACGGTGTGATAATAGCGGCAGCTTATCTTACCAACATGCATGTCGGTATCATAACGACAATCGCAATCGCATTACACGAGATACCGCAGGAATTTGGGGATTTTGCAGTGCTGTTGCATGCGGGGCTTGGAACCAAAAAAGCGCTCTTCTACAACTTCGTCTCAGCGACAGCTGCGATACTTGGCGCTGTTGCAGGATACGCTTTCCTCAGCAGCATCGTCTCGTATGTACCCGTCGCTGTCGCAATCACAGCCGGCGGATTTATCTATATCGCAACCGCGGATTTGATGCCGGAGTTGCATGCAAAAAAAGAGTTCAAGGATTTGCTGTGGCAGACGGTTGCATTGATTCTGGGTGTGCTGGTTCTGTATTATCTGTTCGGCGTTGTTTCGGAGTAATCACATGCCGACGCCGCCACCGATGCGTTTCATCAGTTTCTCCATCTTGCGCTCGCTCCCGAAGGACTTCATCATCTTCTTCATCCGCTTGTAGTACGTTATAAGCTCGCGGACCTCTTCGGGTTTCGTGCCCGAACCCTTTGCGATCCTTTCCACGCGCGAGTGCTTTATTATCAAAGGGTCGTCTTTCTCTTCGGGCGTCATGGAATCCATCATCACCTTGAATTTTTTCAGCTTCTCCTCCTGGAGCCGGAGCATGTCCTTCGGGATTTTTACCTGGAACGGCAGCATCTCCATCACTTTTTTCATCGGACCGAGCCTGCCCATCTGCTCTATCTGGTCGTACAAATCGTTGAGCGTGAACTTGCCCGACATCATGCGTTTTGCCGTTTCCTCGCTGAGGTCTGCCTCCTTTGCCTTTTCCAACAAAGCCTCCAAATCGCCAAAACCAAGGAGTCTGGAAACGAACCTGTTAGGATCGAACTCCTCAAAATCATCGATGTGCTCGCCCATGCCGATGAAATACACCGGTGATTTGGTTTCTGAGCATGCGGACAGCGAGCCGCCGCCCTTTGCGCTTCCGTCCAGTTTTGTTATTATCACGCCGTCAATCCTGCAGGATTCCTGAAACGCCTTGGCCTGTTCGCCCGCGGACTGACCCATCGTCCCGTCAATCACGAGCAGGGTTTTGTCAGGCTTTATCTCGCGGTAAACCCGGTTTATGTCCTTCATCAGGTCTGCATTGAGTTTGTGCCTTCCCTCGGAGTCGATAAGAATTAGGCCCTGGTTTTTGAACTGTTTCAGCCCTTCGTTTATTATCTTTAACGTGTCCTTTTCCTTGTTGTTTCCGTAAAACGGGACATCAATCTCCTCGGCAAGTTGTTTCAGCTGGTCATATGCCGCCGGGCGAAAGGTGTCCGCGCATATCAGCTTGGGGTGGAAACCCTTCTTTTTCAGGTACTTGGCAAGTTTAGCGGTGGTTGTCGTTTTTCCGGAGCCCTGAACGCCCACGAGAAGAATTTTATGGTTCTCCTGAACATCCAAACTACCGCCGGTTCCGAGCAAGGCAACCAGCTCGTCATAAGTTATTTTAATCAGGTTTTCCTTGCGCGTCAGCGTTCCCTGCGGCGACTCCAGCAGACCGCGCTCCTCGATGTTTTTGGAGAGCTTTGAAACGAGCGAAACGTTCACGTCCGCAGATAGCAGAACCTTCTGAATCTCTTTGATGAACTCCTTCACGGTTTTCTTGTCCATTACCGCTGCTTTGCGGAGATTCTTTATCGCGTTCTGCAAACCTGCCTTCAGATTTTCAAGGGCCATTGCTTATTAAGATGTATATTCAAGGTTATAAAGATGGGGAATGATTGAAATCTTAACTTGGGCGATATACCTCTGCTCGCTGTATTTTGCGGTTTTTTGGTTGCTTGTGCTTCTGGAGAATAGAGGGCGAATGGTTTCAGAGAAGGTTGTGAAAAAATGGCCTTTCGTCTCGATTGTTGTTCCCGTTTACAACGAGGAGCGGATGATTGGCAAATGCATAAAATCGCTTCTGAATCTGGACTACCCGAGAGACAGGCGGGAGATAATAGCCGTGAATGATGCCTCGACCGACAGGACACGAGAGATATGCGAATCCTTCGGTAGAAAAATAAAACTTATAAATCTGAAAAAAAACAGCGGGAGAAAGGCGGTCCCCGTGAACATAGGCATAAGGTCCGCGAGGGGAACCATAATCGCATGTTTGGATGCCGATTCCGTCGTGGATAAAAACGCTCTGAGGACGATGGTTCCTCATTTCAACGACGAGGGTATTGCTGCCGTAACGCCGTCAATGAAGGTATTCAGGCCAAAAAACCTTCTGCAGAGGTTCCAGTGGTTCGAGTACGTTTTCGCCATACTGCTGAGAAAGCTGATGCAGTTTCTCGATAGCGTGTATGTAACGCCCGGGCCGTTCAGCCTGTACAGGAAGGATGTTATCGAGAAGCTTGGGTATTTTGACGAAAACAACCGCACGGAGGACATGGAGATTGCGTTGAGGTTACAGAAAAACAACTACAGGATAAAGCACGCGCTGGACGCGGTCGTCTATACGGACGTCCCATCCACCATGGATTCCTTTTACTCCCAGAGGAGGCGCTGGTATCAGGGCCTTTTGTACAACAGCTGGAAGTACAGGCGCATATTCTTCAACCGCGACTACGGCGATTTCGGATTGTTCATGATGCCCATGAATCTGATTTCCGCGGGTTTTGTCATAACATCAGCACTCATATTCACGTATTACATCGTTAAACCGCTGTTCGACCGCATATACCGGATGTTTCTCGTCGGTTTTGACGTGGGCGTTTACTTCAACAACCTCGTGCCGAGCATACTGCTTCTGGACTTCGATTTCACGAAACTGTTCGTCGGATGGGCAGTTATCGCTTCAGGAATCGCCATAATATGGATAAGCCACAGGTATGCGGGCGAGAGGATGAAAAAATTCGGTCTGTCCTCGCTGCTGATGTTCGTGATTTTTTACTTCGTGCTTATAGGTTACGTTTGGGTAATAATACTGGCAGAACTATCCCGTGGTTTCAAAAGGAACTGGTGACTGAGATGAGAACGGTGAGCAAACACATATACCTTACGGCAGGCGTGATAACGCTGGTCGTTTTTTTACTGGGGGTTCTGCTCGGGATTTTCATCGAGAGCAAGCGTGTGGGGTACATGGAGGTCATGAACCGTGGGCAAAACATAAATTACGAAAGCCTTCAGTTGCAGTACCTGTATCTTTCAACGCTTGAAAACAAAACCGGATGTGCGGCGTTTTCTGTGACCCTGAACGAGTACATAAAACAGCTCGAAAAAACCCGTGGGCGTCTCGAGACGTATCTCAGAGAGAGCAGCATGTACGATGAGGAATTCAAAACCCTGAAGAGGGAGTACACGATAGCGCAACTGAACTACTGGATACTATCGCGAAAGTCCAAGGATTTATGCAACTCGGATTTTGTAACGCTGCTGTACTTCTACTCAAAGGACTGCAAAAAATGCGAGGACCAGGGTTTCATTCTCGACCATCTGAAACTCACCTTTGGTGACAAACTTTTGATATTCGCACTGGATGCGGAAATGTTGGACGAGCCAACGGTAACCATCGTGAAAAAAACCTATGGTGTTACCACCACGCCAACCGTTGTCATAGAGGATTCAAAAATCGAAGGCTTTGTAGACAACGACTCCTTAATGAGCGAGCTCTGTTCTAAGTACAGGGAGAAACCGGAAAAATGCGGATAAGTTCCCGTGTTTATCTCGAACTGAAAAGGCAGTTGTTCCATCTGGCGATGGGTATGTGCATCGCAACCGGTGTGTTTTACCTCATGCCGCTGGTCGGGTTGTGGATTCTGCTGCCGTTGATTCTTGCCATAATTATAATGATAACAATCGGGGCACTAGCCATAAAACATAAAATCGTGGATTTCCTGATGTTCCATTTCGAAAGGGATAAGGAGATAAGGGAATTCCCGTTCAGGGGCGCAATCTGGTACGGAATCGGCATAATTTTTCCGATAGCCCTGATGCCGACCAATGTCGCGTGTGCCATAATCGCTGTCCTGAGCATCGGCGATTCCGTGTCAACAGTCATCGGAAAAACGTGCGGAAAAATAAAAATCGGGATGAGAACACTCGAGGGCTCGCTTGCGTTCCTTGCGTTCGGTTTTTTCGGTGCTTTAATTTTTGTAAACATGCAAACTGCGTTAGCGCTTGCCATTACCGGCGCGGTTGTGGAACTTGTAAGCCCTTGGGATGACAACCTGATGATTCCGCTGGTTTTGAGTCTGGCTTACGCTTTGGTCAATCTTGTTTGAGAGAAATAAAAAAGGTATGGGGAAAAACTAAGCCCCATACATTTTCTGTAAGCCCGTTACGTCCGGCTGTTCAAGTGTTCTCTTCTGGGTTTCCCCTTCGGTGGAGTAACCGTACATCGTTACTGTCGAACACGCCGTGCTGTACACGTCAGCAAGCCCTGCCCCATGCCCAAGCTCGTGTGTAGCTATGTTCTGCAGGTCCATCTTGCTCGGGTCAATGGTTGCGTCGCCCCAGCTGAACCGTGTGTTGAACAGCATATCGAATTCAACTATCCGCTTGCCCACTCGTGTGTACCAAACCGAAGTTACAGCAATCACGTTGCTGTCGGGATAATCGCCAAAGGCAACGGCATTCACGTAATTCTGCACGCCGTACTGGGCTGTGTAGTCCACCGTGTACGCGTTATTGAACAGTTCGCTGGATGTCGCAGCATCCCACGTTTCCGCGGATGTTGACACAGCACCGGTTATAAACTCAGCTACCAGACCCTGTGGGTTGCTCGGGTTGATAACATAACTCACAGGCAATGTGTTCCACTTAACACCCATCAACTTATAGCATGTCTCCGTCTTCGGCCCTCCGGGTTTTGTGGGTTTTGCATAGTGTATAAAGTCCACCCTCTCGAGTTCCCAATTTCCGGAATCAGTCTCACTTATCACCGGGGAATTTTCCGGGGCCTTTGCATTTTCCTTTGCATTATCGTTTGCAGGAATCAGCATGGACGCCGTAGCTATCACCGAAAAAACAAACAACACTAAAACAACGCTCAGATATTTTGCCTTCATTTCTCCACCTCCATGTTAGATGTATGCAGATACTTATTTAAAAATAAAGAAAAGGATTTCTACTGCCGGGTAATTGCGAAGCATTCCTTCTTTCTTTTTCGCCAGCGTTTTTCTTTCTTGGAAAGAAAGAAAAAGGCTGAACGGACCCGGGGGGATTTGAACCCCCGACCACCGGATTAGAAGTCCGGTGCCCTATCCAGACTAGGCTACGGGCCCAACCTTCTGAAAGGTTGATCATCACAACGAATTGTGGGGTCTCACGTTGTTCAACCCCACGAATGCATTACTCTAGTGACATATGTGTCGTTAACGCTTATATGGTCCGGCCAGGTCATCGAGGACCAAAGGTCCGAAGATAGCCTCTGTTTTGGTCAACCTTTTCTTAAAAGGTTGCTAGGCTACGGGCCCAAGGGTTACATTATAAGACCAAGGCGCTTAAATTTAATCCCTTTTAATATATATTATGCTCGATAGAAAAGATGTCTGGAAGATAACTGATGGTTATAATCTGGATGAAGTTAAGATAGGTGTTCTTGCGTCACACTCTGCCCTGGATGTCGCTGACGGCGCTGTTGAGGAGGGTTTTGAGACTGTTTTGTATTGCCAAAAAGGACGTGATAAAACTTATACAAATTATTTTAAATCAAAAAGAGTAAAAGGGAAAGTTGTCAGAGGAATGGTTGACGAATTCCGGGTTTATAATAAATTTAATGAGATAATGTCTGAGAATGAGCAGAAATTGATGAGAAAGAATAACATTCTTTTTGTTCCAAATCGTTCATTCACTTCTTATATTTCTGTCAATGAAATAGAAAACAATTTTAAAGTTCCTCTTGTCGGCAGCAGGAACCTTCTCAGAACAGAGGAGCGGAGCGAGAAGAAAAGTTATTACTGGTTGCTGGAAAAGGCGGGTTTGCCGCATCCGGAAAAAATTGACAATCCCAAAAACATAAAAGAACTTACGATTGTGAAACTGCACCATGCGAAGAAGAAGCTGGAGCGCGGATTCTTCACCGCTTCGTCATACAATGAATACGAGGAAAAATCAAAGGCGCTGATAAAGCAGGGTGTTATAACTCCGGGAGATTTGAAAAACGCGCGGATTGAGGAATACATCATCGGGCCGGTTTTCAATCTGGATTTCTTCTATTCACCGATAGAGAAGGAGATGAGCAAAGTCGAATTGCTCGGCGTTGACTGGCGCTTTGAAACCAATCTTGACGGGCACGTGAGACTTCCTGCACCGCAGCAACTCAGTCTGAACGAAAAACAGATAACGCCGGAATACACGGTATGCGGTCATAATTCTGCGACACTTCGAGAGTCGTTATTGGAAAACGCATTTGGCCTTGCGGAAAAATACGTGAAAGCAACGCAAGAGCATTACAAACCCGGAATAATCGGGGCATTCTGCCTGCAAACGTGCGTGGATAAGGACCTGAAGTTTTACATATACGACGTTGCCCCGCGCATAGGCGGAGGAACCAACGTTCACATGGCTGTTGGGCATCCGTACGGAAACGCGCTCTGGAGAAAGCCGATGTCTACCGGAAGGAGAACGGCGCTTCTTATAAGGCAGGCGATTGAGGCCGGGAAGGTAAGGGAAATTGTAACGTGACTTTTATAACCTTTCTTTACAATAATTATTAATGGTCTCAAAAATTTCGAAGATTGTTTCTGAATACGATAAGAGGAAAATCCGGATAGCAACCATAGGTAGCCATTCTGCATTGACCATCTTTAAGGGTGCAAAGGAGGAAGGTCTTGAGACGGTTTGCATCTGCACCCCCGGACAGGAGAAGCTCTATCAGAGATACAAGCTTGCGGATAAGATTATTTTTGTTGACCGGCTGGCTGACATTCTGAAAAATGACGTACAGGACGAACTTCGCGAGTTGAATTCCATAATAATACCGCACGGCACGTTTAACGCATACATAGACCAGAGGGAGATGGAGGAGAAGCTCATGGTGCCGATACATGGCAACAGGACGCTAATGCGGTGGGAAACGAGCAGGGAGCTCCAGAGGAGATGGCTGAAGAACGCAGGTTTGAAGGTGCCGAGGGTTTACAACTCGTACAAGGATATTGACGGCCTTGTTTTTGTGAAGTTTCCGGGCGCGCGGGGAGGGAAGGGCTATTTTATTGTTGATTCCGTGCAGGCATACCACAAGAAAATGCACGACATGATAAAGCGCGGGTTGGTGACTAAAGAGGATGCAAAAAAACCGTACATCCAGGAGTACATATTCGGCGTGAACGTTTATCCGCATTATTACTACTCCGCGCTGAGCAGGGAGGTTGAGCTGATGGGTGTGGACAAACGTTATGAGTCCAGCGTTGACGGCATAAGCAGGATTCCTGTGCCCGAACAGCTGGAGCAGAAGGTCAACCCATCGTTCACCATTGTCGGGAACTTTCCGATGACAGTGCGGGAATCGCTGCTTCCGGACCTCTATGACCTCGGTGAGAAAATCGTCAGGGAATCGAAGAGAATCGCAGAGCCGGGAGTTCTGGGCGCGTTCTGCGTCGAAACGATAGTAAATGAAAACCTTGAGCTGGTGGCGTTCGAGATTTCCGCGAGAATCGTTGCGGGCTGCAATACGGAGATGGGCAGTTCGCCGTATACCTACCTCGCGTACAAAGAGCCCATGTACACGGGAAAACGCATCGCAAGGGAGATAAAGAACGCGATACGGCAGAGGAAGCTGGATTTGGTTGTCACCTGACCAGGATTGGGGGATTTTTATTTTATATACTCATAATTGTAATCAAATATGGTGTTTAAAATGCCGGAAGAAGCAAAACCGAAACTGCCGGAAGCCGGAACCGTGAATCCGGACCGGGTCGGAATACGGATGGACGTTCTTGACGATGTCATAAGCGATTTGAATGAGAATGCCGAACTGCAGAAGATATTCGGCGTTCCTGTATCGCGCAGTTTAGTTGTCGTTGCGGATAACAATGACCTGAGGATAGAGGAGGGTGGCAGAACGAACCTGACCGAAAAGGATGCGGAAACCTTCCTGCGCGTGCTCGAAGAGGTGATACGAGCTAACACCGTGTAAGGTGAAGTGCATCGAGGATAGCAAGGGGGGAGTTATACTCAGGATAACGGTAACGCCGAATTCCAAGCGCGAGTTTTTCGACTACAACGAGTGGTCTGGAACCCTGCACGTCAGGGTTAAGGAAAAAGCGGTTGACGGAAAGGCCAATCAGGCGGTAATGCGCCTGTTCTCCGGGATTTTCGGCCCCTGCGAGCTTCTGAGCGGCTTGAAGTCGCGGAAAAAATCAATTCTCATAAGAAACCGCAACGCAGAGGAAGCGAAAAGGGTGCTGGAAGGCGTTATTGCACGATAATTCGTATTTAAAGGAGGACTACCAGTATATAGGTACGTTAGGATAGTAAGAAATCAGACTCATTCAAGAATCATCGTATCACGCTCATCTTGGTGGCTGTAAGGATAGGATAGTGTTTCTTGTCTGGGTTTGATTTGTTTTGTTAAAAATTGAGGTGATTTGAAAATGGCAAAAGCGCCAGCAGATACTATAAAGTACAACATTTATGCAGATATTATGATTGACGGTGTTGTTGAAAAACCCGATGTTGTCGGGGCCATATTCGGTCAATCGGAAGGTCTATTGGGCGAAGAGCTCGAACTCAGGGACCTGCAGAAAACCGGCAGAATTGGAAGAATCGAGGTTGACATAAAAACCAAGGCCGGGAAGTCCATAGGTACGGTTATTGTTCCGTCAAGTCTGGACATGGTCGAGACCTCGATAATCGCGGCAACCATCGAAACCGTGGACAGGGTCGGGCCGTGCAACGCTAAGATAACTGTAACGAAGGTCGAAGATGCCCGATCTGCGAAGAGGAAGAACATAATTGACAGGGCAAAGGACATACTGAAGCGGTTGGTTACTGAGGAAATACCTGAAAGCGACGCGCTTACGAACGAGGTCAAAAAATCCGTTCAGCTTGCTGAGATATCCGCCTATAAGGGGCTTCCGGCAGGGCCTGCAGTAAATGAAGCCGAGAGCGTGATAGTTGTTGAGGGCCGCGCCGATGTTCTGAACCTGCTCAAGCACGGTATCAAGAATGCCATAGCTGTCGGCGGAACCAACATCCCGCAACCGGTGATAGAGTTGAGCAAGAGCAAAACGCTTATAGCGTTCATAGATGGTGACAGGGGCGGGAACATGATACTCAAGGAACTTAGCCAAGTGGCGGACATTGACTTCGTTGCAAGAGCACCACAGGGCAAAGAGGTCGAAGAACTCGGGAACAAGGAGATAGTTATGAGCCTGAGGAGGAAGGTTCCGGTAAGCCAGGTCAAAAATTCGAAGGAGATGGTAATGCCGGAGCTGCAGAGAAACAACGCAGTTCCTGTGCCGGTTCCTGCGCCCGACTTCAGGGGAAGATTCCTTGCGGAGCTCAACTCCGTGAAAGGCACTTTGAACGCAAAACTCTTTGACAGGAGCATGAACGTTATCACGGAAATCGAAACCAAGGACCTTGTTGATGCGCTGAAGGATGTCCAGCCGTATTGCGTCGTCTTTGACGGCATAGTGACTCAGCGTCTGGTGGACATTGCGTCCAGAAGCGGCGTAAGGTACGTGGTCGGTGTAAGCAAGTCCAAGATAACGGAAAGCGGCGGGGTTGAAATAATAGCTGAAAAGGAATAAGATGGCCGAGCTTTCAAAAACCGATGTGCACAGGGGGTCGGGAATCATAAAGTACAAAGGGGAAAAAATCGGACGCGCTGATGAGGTTTACTTCGCCTTTCAGGAGGTCGGTTTCAAGCACACACCCGAAGAGGAAGAGCACTCCTGCTACGGCACCATAAACGGGCAGCTTGACAGGTTGGACCTTATAGCGGAGATAAACCCGCCTGATCCAAACCGCATCACAATAAAGGCACTGGTTGAGGGGAAGGAGATTGTCATAGAGGACGTTGAGCTCATAGACGACATACCGAAGAGCGGTAAACTCGAGGAGATGGAGTTCCACGGCCGGATATGAAAGACAGTTTCCGAGCGTAAGAGTTATTCAAGCTTGTACCTTCCTTTCAGCACCTTTCTTATTTCTTCAGCTTTTTTCTCACCGATTCCCTCAACCTTTGTCAGCTCCTTTTCCGACGCGTTTGCAAGGTTCTGGACGCTACCGAATTGTTCAAGCAACCTTCTCGCGAGAACTCCGGAAACGTTCGGCAGGGATTCGACAACGAAGAGCTGTTTTTCAGTGAGTGTCATGGGTTTTTTCTCTCCATGCAACCTTATGGTGCGTTGTTCGTCCAGCTGCTCCCGTTTTGCTATCGTGTAAAGAATTTCTGCGGTATCTTCTTCACTATTACTCGGTATCACGGAAATCCCGAAGTCAACTGCAAGTGCTGCCAAGGCTCCGCGCACCGCGTTTGGGTGTATGTTTCTTATGGAATAAATGTCCTCACCATTTTCAAGGATTATTATCGGGATTTCAAAGTTCCTGACAAGTTCCGCTGCCTGTGTGAGTAAACGACCATCCACGATTGACTGCAAAAAATCGTCCACATTCTTGCGCTCAACCACAACGCGGTCGCTCAGCAGGTAATCCCCGACCTCAAGCTGCTTGAGTTCGAGGTTCGCTTTCTCGCGCAGAAGTTTCATCACTCCGGATGCCTGCTCGCGCACGTCCACATATATCCTCACGGTGTAGTTTTCCTGCTTCGGGGCGTACTTCACGAGCGTCTGCTGTCCGATGTCAGTTTCAAAGCCGTGCTTCATGCCCCTTATCAATGAGCCCATTTTTTTCTCCTTGTGGAACGACGCCCAGAAGTAGCTCTCGTCCCGCGTGTCGTTGGCCATGAGTATGACAACCCTTCCGGCTGCGGTTCTTCCTGTTCTCCCTCTTCTTTGTATTGCCCTTATCTCGGACGGAACAGGTTCGTAAAAAACCACCAGGTCCACCCTCGGGATGTCCAGTCCCTCCTCGGCGACAGAGGTCGCGACAAGTGCGGTGTATTTTCCCTCCCTGAAATTTTCAAGAACCTTCACCTGCTCCTTCTGCGACATGCCTTTTTTTGTTCCTTTCTGCGCCTGACCTATGAATTCGTGCGCGAGAATGTCCGCACAATTCAGCTTTTCGATGATTTTATCTACGGAGTCGCGATACTGCGTAAAAATGAGCACCTTTTTGTTTTTGTAGGTTCTCACGATTTTCACGAGCTCGTCGAGCTTCGGATGGTCAATCCCGAGAACCTTGAGGTCATGCACTATTCTTATGATTTCCTGAAGTCTTTTGTCGTTCAACAGTTTTTTCACAGCCTTTGAGCGTTGCTCCTTTAATCTTTTGAAATATTCGTTCAGTGCGGAAATCCCCTGCGTTTCAAGGAGTTCGATTGCATGGAAAATTTTCAATGCGGAAGCAGCAACGGACGCAGCAGCAAAAGAATCCGCTCCGCTGGTGATGTCCTTCCGTATCTCGTGCTGTATTTCCAGAATTCTTCTCTTGTTTATTTTTCTTAAATTTGAGGAATCAAGATAATGAAAATCCTTTAGCAGGTTCAAATCGTCCCTCAGGACATTCTCAAGTTCTGTTTTTACTTTTTTGAACTCAGGTGGAAGTTCAACCCTTACCCAGTCCGTCCTCGTTTCCTGAACATACGGTTTTACATCAGAATCCTTTTCAGTTTTCGCCTCGATCTGTTTTATGAAAAGGCTGCCGCACAGTTCCTTTATTTTTTCGGAATCGGAACTTGGTGATGCTGTTAACCCCAAAATGAGAGAATTTGCCGATTGTTTTATGTATTCCGACGCAATGTAAACGTAAGAGTAATCGCCAACTGCACGATGGGCTTCGTCAAATATTATTAATGATACATTTTTCAAAGTCAGTCCACGCATCAAATCATTCTCTATTGTCTGGGGTGTTGCGAATATTATCCTATTTTTTTCAAATGTTTTGGGTCTGTTCAGAATCGAGTCTGTTCCTGTCAGCACAGCCAGCTCCTCAACATTCAGCAATTCGGAAAAGGTTTTTTTGTGCTGGACGACGAGCGGTTTCGTGGGTGCAAGAAAAAGCACCTTCGAATCAGGAAATTTTTCAAGCCGGTGCGCTGCAACCATTGCGGCAATCATGGTTTTTCCCAGGCCGGTTGGCAAAACAACGAGAGTGTTCGCATTTATGGCTGATGAGATAATCGCTTCCTGGTATTCGCGCAGTTTCACTGTGTTATCTTTAACAAGCGGGTGTTTGACATACATTCTGAAATCAGTAACTTCCCAGATTTTTTAGAAATGTTGTCTTGGATTTTATTTTTTCTATTGTCTTACCTATTTCCTTTTCATTCATATCCTTGCTTTCAAAATCAACAAAGAAGATGTATTCTCCCAACTTTCGCTTTGACGGCCTGGATTCGATTTTTGTCAGGTTGATTTTGTTTTCATCAAATATTCCAAGGATATCGTGAAGCGCGCCGGGCCTGTCCTTCAGAGCGAATATCACCGATGTTTTATTTCCTTTCCCGGATTTTTTCTTCGAGATTGCTATGAAGCGCGTCTGGCTGGGAAAATCCTGAATGTTTCTTGCGAGGATTTTCAATCCTCTGGTTTTCGCAGCATCTGCAAAACCGATTGCCGCACGGTCTTTGTGTTTTAGAACGTCGTCCATTGCGGACGCAGTGCTTGCACATGTGATGGTAGTTACGTTTGGAAATTCTTTTTTAAGATACTGTCTACACTGACCGAGTGCATGAGGATGCGACTCAATAATTTTTATGTCTTTTTTCTTTACCCCTTTCAGGACTAAGAGTGATTGTTCTATATCCCGGGACATGTCTTTTGTTATGGAGACATCATAATTCAGCAGGCAGTCCATGTTTGGTCCGACGCTGCCCTCAAGGGAGTTTTCAATTGCAACCACCCCGTATTCTGTTTTGTTGTTGTCCACGCTCTCGAAAACGTCCTGAATCGTCTTGCAGTAAACGAGCTCCGCATCACCGAACATCTTTTTTGCAGCGATTTCGGTGAAGGTTCCCTTTGGACCGAGAACTGCAACTTTACTTTCGCTCTTCATTTTTGCAATACTTGATTATCTCTCTAAAGATTTGTTCCATAAATACCGGATTGATGCTAGATTTTTTCACGTTTTCCAGAACCTCGCGCTCCCTTTCCGGATCTCCGATGATAAGGCTTTTCTCTTTTTTTATTCCGCCTATCCTCTTGGCTATTCTCACACGCCGTTCTATAAGCTCGGCAATCTGCGCATCAACGCCGTCAATCTCCTTCCTTAGTTTTTTTATTTCGTCCATCTTTATTCCATTCCGCAACAATATCGATGTCGCCGCCGCCTACTGCGGTTGTTCTTTCCCTGATTCTGACAGGAACCGGAAGTTTTATTGCACTCCCTACAACGATTGCCTCGCCACGGGATAACCCCGGTAGATCCCTGACAACGTCCTCGGTCACGGCCTCCACGGATTGACGGATGTATTCCTGGTCCGCGGGGTTGACCATCTTCATTATTACCTGGGTGTTGCACTGTGAAAGCACGTCGGCATCCAGGCGATTCGGGCGCTGGCTGACTATGCACAGGCCGACACCGAATTTCCTGCCCTCGCGGGCTATACGCTTGATTATGTTTTTTGTTGGTATTGCGCGCTCCGTGGCGCGGGGTGCGAAGTTGTGAGCCTCCTCGAGGATGAGTATTGTCGGGATTTCAAGGCACGCCTCGCTACCACCTCGAAGATGCCTTCGCCTTGCGTTGAAGACCGCCCTGCTTATCGCGGATATTACAGTTTCGCTAACGCGCTCGTCCGCATCCGAGAGGTTTATTATCGTGAGTTGATTTCTTCTCACGATATCTTTAAGCGCTGTTCCGCGTATGTCGAAAATACCCATTCTCTCGAGGCGCTTTATCCTCCGGATGAGCGCGCCGACCGTTGTGAGTCCGATTTTTTTGGTTATACCCCTGAGCATGGCTTCCGGAAACGCATCCGTTTCTGGTTTCTTCTCCCCTGCCTTGCCTTTTTTCATGTCGTAAACCGTTTCCAAGGTCGTGAGTATGTTGCTAAGGTCGTAACCGTCGTAAAACCTTTCCACAAGACTTATTACCTCGTCCAGGAGGTCGCGCTGTGTATCAGTCAGGTCGGGGATGAGATTTTCAAAATCGCTTGTGTAGAGCGAAGCGACATCGATTTTTATGCGGTTGCCGCCCTCTATTCCGAAAACCTTCGCCTCAGAATCCTCGAATTTCATATCCTTGTATTCGCCATGCAGGTCGAACACAACCACTGAGCCTTTCTTCTTCATTATCTCCTCTATGAGAACTCCTACAGTGTAACTTTTTCCTGCACCCGTCATGGCCAGTATCGCGCAATGTTTTGACACGAGCTCGTTTATCGACACGTAAACGGGAACCTTTTCTCTTACAGATAAAGTGCCTATAAACGCGGACTTGTCGAGGTCCTGCCTCAGCATCCGGGACAGGGTTTCATCATCCACGAGTTCGACCTGAGACCCTGGTTTTATGCCGTGTCTCGGAAGCTCCAATGCGCCGTTGTTTTCACAGCCAACGATATTCACGATCGGAACCGGATATTCGCCCTCGTTCAAAACAACGTCCGTTAACCTCAAATCCCTGCCGAACTCATCCGGGAGAAGCTCATTTGAAATTGAAATTTCCTTGATGACGCCTACTATGTCCTTGTTGCTGACCGCCTCCTTTACGGAAACGAACTCATTTCTTTTCACATAGCCTTCCTGCCCCTCCTTTATCACGAATCTGAAGCCCCTGAGGGTTGTGGTTCCTATTACCTGGCCGATCTCCATGTTTAATTATACTATTACGAATAAATTAACAAGAGAGAGCTATGGAAAAGTAGCGAGGTAAGTGCGCGGAGGGCATGATTTGATGACAACTGTTTTGATTATAGGCAGGTTCCAGCCGTTTCATCTCGGGCATCTGAAGCTTATTGAGAAATTCGCAAAAAACCACCCAAACCTCGTCATAGGCATCGGGAGCTCGCAGGAAAAAAACACCCGCGAAAACCCGTTTTCCGCATCCGAGCGAAAAGAGATGATTGTTAAATCACTGAAAATTCCTAAGAAAAAATACACTATAGTTGACATTCCTGATGTAAATGATGATAAAAAATGGGTCTCGTGGGTTGTTTCTCTCACACCGAAATTCGATGTTGTCGGAACGAACGCAAAGTTCGAGAGGGGTCTGTTCGAAAAGGCAGGTTTCAAGGTCGAGGAAACCAGATTGTTCAACAGGGATGAGTATTCGGGAACACGGATTAGGGACAGGATACTGAATGGCGGGGAATGGAAGAATCTCGTTCCTGCCGGAACCGCAGCGGTTATGGAAAAAATCAACGCAGCTGAAAGAATCAGAAAGTTATATAAAACCTAACGCCTCGTCTATCGTGCCGAGTTCGATGCCTGTTGTCCTTCTGCCCGTTATGTATCCGTGCGAGTTCGCTATGACCCCTGACTTCACGAACGGAACCCCGAGGTTTACGGTTCCCACCGCACCATTAACACCGAGGGTTTTTTTGAGTTCATCAAGTTGGAACTCGGCATCAGGATGCAGCAACATGCCCCTGTTGGTCACGACGCAGCATGCCCCCACTTCTTCATGCCCGGCGATTTTTGTTTTTATGATTTCCGTATCCAGCGTGTCTTTTATCACTTTCGTGTCCGAAAGCTTCGGGCTGACCACCGCTGCCTTGTCGTTGCATGCGACGAGGTTCCCGATTGCGGTGTATAAATCGTCAATCCTTGCGATTCTTACGTCCAGACCGGATAAAAATTCCTTTATTTTTTTTATTTCAATATCCGAAACGAAGTAAGGCAACAGCAAACCGTTGGAATTTCCTGCGCAGAACATCCCTATCAGGCCGGTTCCGTAGATTGACGTTTTCAGGATTGGGACCCCGAGCGATTTGCTGCTCCGGAAGTTTCTTGCCAGCAGTGCGTATTTATCAGTTGCTAAACCAAGCAAACCAACAAAATCCTCCCCGCCTATGCGCTCCTGCTCAAAGTGCATTCTATTTCGCGATTTTTGCAACCAGCATGTCGTCCTGTTCGGAGACCGCCACCTTTACGCTTCTTGGTGGTTTTTGCATGCCGTGGCTCCAGATTTCCCTGTTTATCGAAGAATCAAGTACGATGTCTTTGGCTTTTGTCTGCCTTAAGAGGGATTCTCTCAGGATGTGTATCGCCTTGCTTGCGCGCTGGCTTCTCGGGACCTTTGAAAGTTTGAATGAGACCGTATAAATCCTTGCCGGCTTTTCAGGTTTCTCGGGTTTTTTACCTGCCTTTTCCTTTGCCTCCGGTTTCTTTTCAGGTTTTTTCTCGGCCTTTGCAGGTTCCTTTTCTTCAGGTTTTTTCTCGGCCTTTGCAGGTTCCTTTTCTTCAGGTTTTTTGACTTCCGGTACTGCCTTTTTCTCGGTTTTTTCAGCCATTTTATCTTATGTAGCTGCCGGTGTCGGAATATGCGGCGTCTTTTTTGTTTATGGAGAGATGAAACGGTGGTATCGGCGTGGGCAGCTGGACCTCCCTCGAGAGTAGGGTTGCTTCAACCATGCAGTTGGATATTATCGAGTTGTGAACCTTCTCCGCCAGTTCCTCCGGAAGATTTTTCTGCTCGCTCTTTTCCCATTCATCGACCGCACGCTTGATGTTTTCCCGTGACTCCTCGAATTCCAGCTCGCCCTCTATGCGGATAAGGCCTACGTTCGGCTCGTAATTGCTGCTGAAGACGAAACTTACAGACAGTTTGTTGCCGGTTGCCCTGACGCCGGTAAGGGTGCTGTTGTTGCTGATGTTGATAGGTGCGTTAACCTTCGAAAAACGCCTGACTTCCATGTTCCTGTAGATTACGTTGAGCTGCATTTTTCTCATATATATGTATGATTCACTTAAAAAACAAATTTAACCGCACGTTTGTAATTATAGGTAAAAGAATAGAATGAAAACCGTTGTCGCTAATCCTTTTCTTTCTATCCTAGAAAGAAAAGCATTAATGGAAAAGAAAGATGGAATTGCTTCGCATGGTGGTTTTGAATGAAAACCGTTGTCGCAACCGGCGTGTTTGAAATATTACATCTAGGTCACATTTTGTTCCTGCGGGAGGCGAAAAAATTAGGGGACAGACTTGTGGTTATTGTGGCGAGGGACAAAACCGTGGAAACGAGAAAACGGAAACCGATAATCCCGGAGAAACAGAGGCTTGGCGTGGTCAGAACGGTGAGGTGGGTTGACGACGCAATCCTCGGCGATGAAAAGGATTTCATGAAGCCGATAAAAAAAATAAACCCGGACATAATCGCGCTGGGCAAGGACCAGAGATTTGATGAAAAAAAACTCAGGGAAGAGCTAAGGTCTGCGGGGTTAAAAACAAAGGTTGTCAGGATAAAAAATTACTGGTACAACGAATTCGACAGCAGCAACAAGATAATAAAACTGATAAAGAAAAGTGGTTAAAGGTTTCGCTGATTGGATAAGGAAGGAGCATACCGCGGCGTGGTTTTTTGTTTTCGTTTACGCTTCACTCATTTTTTATTTGTCTTCCATACAGAAACTGCCCGAACCAATAAAGGCCAAGAATGTTGATGTCTCCTATCACGTCATAGAATACGGAATCCTCGGTTTTTTATTGTTTGTTGCGATGAGGAGGACCAAGCAGATACCGAGAAGTTACGTTCTGCCGTTGGCAGTGGTGTTTGCCGCACTTTACGGCCTCAGTGACGAGTTGCATCAACTTTTCGTTCCCGGCAGATTATGCAACATAAAGGATATGCTTTCGGATTTTCTCGGAAGCGGGATAGGCGCTGTTCTTGCGAACCGCGACATTAAGATTTAGATTCTAGAAGTTTTTTGAAAATCAATGCATCTGTTTCCAGATTCGGGGATTCCGAGATTATTGTTGCGTTTATTTTTCTCCTTTTGAGTTCTGCTGCAAGGAGTGAAAAATCGGGCTGCCTGGAATCTATGGTGAGGTGGTTTTTTTCGTTGCCGTTCTGATAATTTACGCCCGTCATATGCATGTGCAAGTCGGTTTTTCCAATGGTTTTTTCCACTTTGTTCAGAACGTCTGCGAAATCCTGCTGTTTTTTCAGTCCGCCGTTGGTTCGTGCATGGACGTGCGCGAAATCGAGCACCGGAACAACGCCTTTAACCTCGGTGCAGAGTTTCAGGGTTTCATCAACACTTCCAAACTGCTTCTGCCTGCCCATGGTTTCCGGGCCTAAGAGGATTTGGTTTTTTTCCTCATTTAGTTTTTTTCGTATGTCAATGACGGCGTCTCTGATTATGGCGTATGCCTCATCCGCACTTAACCCGGAGTAAAACCCCGGATGAAAAACAACGATATTTGCGCCAAGAATTTTTCCGATTCTTGCGGATTCAAGAATGCGGATTTTCGATGCTGCGATTTTTTCTTTCTCTTCAGAAGCAAGGTTTATGAAGTATGGGGCATGCACCGAAAGTTTTACATTCAACCCCTTGGCGGTTTTTCCTACTGCCTCCGCCTGCGGCTTCTGCATGTTCACGCCGCGGACAAACTCGATTTCCATCGCATTCAGCCCGAGCTCGTGCACGCGTTTGATTCCCGACTCGCTGCTTCTTTCCCTGGAGCTTACGGGCACCCCTGCGGTTCCAATCCAGAACATCCTACTTAATTATTGCTTTGTAAAGTTATAACATGTACCTCAAAGTCGGGAAAGGGAATGCCGAGAGAATCAGGAAAATGCTGATTTCCGCAGGAAATTTCGACATCTCCAGGAAGGTGATGCATAGAGGGGAATACGTATTTTTCCCGGTACGAAAAAAATTAAAAATCCCCGGAACAAAAGTTGCGGAGATAAAGGGTAAAGCAAAAAAACGTAAACCGAGGTCACTGAAGGAGGCCCTGGAAGGCATTCTGACAGGTGAGGAGTTAAAATTCGTGCCGACCGCATTTGATGTTATCGGAGATATCGCGGTTCTTGAGATTCCGGATGAATTAAAGAAAAAAGAAAAAACCATCGCGGAAACCCTGTTGAGAATTTTCAAAAACATACGGGTCGTGGCAAAGAAAAGAGGTTCCGTTGAGCATGAATACAGAACGCGCACGGTAAAGGTTATCGGCGGTGAAAAAAGAACGCAAACCGTGCACAGGGAATACGGCTGTTTTTACAAACTCGATGTTTCCCGCGCATATTTTTCCCCGCGTTTGGGAACCGAGCGCATGCGGATTGCCTCGAAGGTCAGGAAAAACGAACGGGTCCTGGTGATGTTTGCGGGCGTCGGCCCGTATGCGATTCTGATCGCAAAAAACAAAAAACCAAAGGAGGTTGTTGCTGTCGAATTGAATCCGGATGCCGTGAGGTTTATGGATGAGAACATAAAGCTGAACAAGGTGGATGTGAAATCGGTTCGGGGTGATGCGAAAAAGGTTACACCAAAACTCGGAAAATTCGACAGGATTGTTATGCCGCTGCCTTTGACAGCTTCCGATTTTCTTGACGTTGCACTGCCCGCCCTGAAGAAAAACGGCACCATCCATTTTTATGATTTTGCACACACCAAAAAAGAGGCAGAGGATAAGGTGAAACCCATCTGCGATGGTTTGGGTCACAAAATCAAGATTCTTGAAACCGTTAGATGCGGCTCTTACTCGCCGTGCTTGTCGAGGTTCTGCGTTGATTTTAAAAAATTAGCATAACAAACAACCCCTCAAATCGTAGTGGGTCGCATCCGTTATCTCAACATCAACAGATTTTCCAAGCAGGTTCTTTTTTGTTTTCAGTATTATCGGCTTGTAAGCAAAATTCCTTGCGGTGTATGAGCCGTTGTTCTTTTCGGAAACTAGTGCATGGCCTTTCCACCCGATCCATTTTTTATTGTTTTCCAGACCGATTTTTTCGAACAACCTGCTTACAATCCGGGAACGCTCCTTGGTCAATCTGCCCGGGTATTGTTTCAGCCTGCTTGCAGACGTTCCCGGTCGTGGCCAGTAACGCGAAATGTTCAATACGTCGGGTTTTGCTTCCTTCAGGAGTTTTATCGTATTTTGAAATGCCGCCTTGTCTTCAGCCGGATAACCAACAATCACATCGGTCGAAAGCGTGCATGTAAAATTTCTTCTGAATTTATTGACAATTTTCTTAAAATCATTTACGGTGTATTTCCGATTCATGTGTTTCAGCACGTCGTTATCGCCACTCTGGACCGGAAGGTGCAAAAATTTGTAAACCTTCTCGTTTTTATACTCTTCAACAAGTTCGTCCAAAAAATCCAGAACGTGGTTAGGGTTCATCATCCCGACACGAATTTTGAAATCACCGTTGATTTCAGAAACCGAGTTCAACAAGAATGGAAGATTTTCATTTATGTCGAGGCCGTAGGCACCGGAATCCTGGGAAGTAAGCCAGACTTCTTTGACGCCATCGGCCACGGCATGCCTGACCTGCCTGAGTATTTTTTCTTTTTCATACGATTTGAGGTTTCCCCTCGCGAATTTAACCTGGCAGTAGCTGCAATTCCCAAGGCAGCCCTCGGAAATCGGGACAATCTCAACTATCGGGTTTTTCCTCACCCTCGGAACGCACACCTTCTCTTCGGGGTCTGAAATTTTTACGAACCTCCGGTTTTTTGTTGCAGCATCAACCGCATCTTTTATGTCAAAAATGTTCGTCCCTATGAACGAGAATCCGGGGAATTTTTCGATAACCTCGGGTGTTGACGCAGGCATACAGCCCGTGATGATTACCTTTTTCCCTGATTTTTTTAATTCGTTGAGTTTTTTCAGAATCTTGTTTTCTGTCGGGGTTTTGACTATGCACGTATTCACTATCACCATGTCTGCACTTTCCACCACCCTGTGCCCGTTCTCCTGCAGAAGACCAGCCATCATTTCCGAATCGGCCTGGTTCATCGCGCACCCGTAGGTTTCAATTTGGACTTCCATGAGGTTTAATATTTTTAATCTAATTATAAATCATGAGGTGGCTTACGGTTTTTGGAGTTTTTTTGGTTCTGCTTGCATGCGGCTGTATCGAAGGCCCTGAATCAAGGTATGTCTGCCCGGACGGACACGTCGTTGGCAATCCTGATTTATGCGAAAGTTCTGTGGAAAGTTCCACAACAACCCGGCAGGAGACTACAGCGACCAAGGAGATTCCAAGAATTGTGTACATTTGCCCGGATGGCAAGCTCGTGAACAAAAGCGATGAGTGTGCCGTAGAGGAAACGGTTCCGGAAACAACGGTTACCACTACCGTAAAACCCACAAGCACAACAACAATCCGCACCGTTCCTGCAAACAAAACAAGTTCTACTTCGACAACCACGATTTTTAATGATGAGGATTTACAGAATGAATCCACCACCACTACAACCGAAACTTCCACCCCCACCACGGTTTACGAGGAACCCGAAGAAACAACCACCTCGTCAACAATCCATACAACCATAAGCACGACCATCATCACAACAGCAAACCCGTGCACGGATTTTGGTTGCGATGAGGACACAATGTTTGTGGGCAGCAAGAATTCTGACAAGTACCATTACTGCAACTGCAGCATGGCGAAACGGATAAAACTAGAGAACATTGTATGTTTCAAGTCGGTTGAAGACGCAAAAAACCAGGGTTATGTCCCCTGCGGAACCTGTAAACCGCCCGGTTAAGCGCGAAGTTTTTTCATGTGGTTAATACTTTTCTGCAAATGCTGCTCGGAAGCAATGTCGTTTCTGTTCCAGAGCGCACCGCCGCTTATTGCTTTTATCCCATCGAGCGAATTTTCACGCGCTTCCTTTATCGTGTTGCCAATCCCCACGCACGCAACCGCCCTGGATTTCAGCGTGTATGTGAGTTCACCCCTTAGTTCCATCGAACCTGTATAAACCCGCAGTTTGTCCGGATTTTTCTCGACAATTTTATACGTCTTTGCCAAGTCAACCGGTGTATCAATCTCATCGTTCTTCACGCGCTCCGGAAACCTTTTATTGAAACCGCCGTAGGTCGGCGGAACCTTGTACGTAACAACGGTCGCTTTTTTCTTGAACCTGATGTTTTTCAAGTTGCCGTCAATCATCCTGAAACAAATCTCAACAAAATCCTCGTCAATTACGGGCATCACGTTTATTATCTCGGGGTCGCCACCCCTCGAATTTATCTCTAGAATTTTTGGGCCGTCTGCGGAATGCATGAATGCCACGTAAAACGGAATTCCTCGCAAACCCGGATTGCTGCCGTTGCCCCTGAGCTTCTTGAAAAGTTTCTCGACAATCTCGATTTCTTTTTTCCGGTCTTTTTCGCTCATGAACGGTAAATATTCCTCAGCGTCTTTGTACGAACCCATGCCGCCGGTGTTCGGGCCCTCGTCATTCTCAAACGCCCTTTTGTAATCCCTCGTTTCCGGAAGCGGAACGAGGTGCTTGCCGTCGCAAAATGCTTGGAAACTCGATTCCTCGCCGTCGATCTTCTCCTCAACTATGACCGGGCCGTGTTCAAAGTTCGACATGAAATGCTCCACGACTTCTTCGCGCGATTTGAAGTGGTCGCCCCACACGCCAACGCCCTTCCCGAACCCTGGTTTCACGGGCTTTACTGCAACCCTGTTCTCAAGCTCGTCAAGCCACCCGTAGAGTTCTTTTTTGACGTTTTCCTTGCTTTGCTCCTTTGGGTCAAAGATTTTGAATTTCGGATTCGTGTCGGGACAGCATTCCGCCAATATTGATCTCTGCGCCCCCTTGTCGCCCTCGAGCGCGAATTCCCTTGTCGGGCATATTGTTTCGATACCGAGTTCGTTCAGCTTGTCGCGAACGCCATCAATTATCGGGCCTTCCGGGCCGACGATGCAAAAGTCGATTTTTTCCTTGTGTTCCTTTGCGAAGTCGTAGATGCCGTCAACCTTCAAATCAGGCACCACCTTATGCACCTTCACATGTTCAACATTAAACGGGTTTCTTTGTTTGTCCGCAATGTAGATGTCAACCTTGGAATCGCTTCTCGACAGGGCATCAACATACGAAGCCCCGCGAGAACCGTAACTCACAACCAAAACTCCTGTAGCCATGCCACCACCATGTTTTTTCGTGATATTTTCTCTTTTTCATAAACGTTTTTCTCTTTTCTTAAAAGAGAAAAAGGTTTTAGCCCTGGAAGGATTCGAACCCAACCCGCAGGGGGTTTCACCCCCTTCAGTTTTAGGTTAATCCTGATTCCCCCACGCAACCAAAGGTTGCATATTTTCTTTCTTTTTCCCAAGGGTTTTTCTTTCTTTGTAAGAAAGAAAAAGGCTTAGCCCTGGAAGGATTCGAACCTTCGTCGCCCGGTCCAAAGCCGGGCAGGATTGGCCACTACCCTACAGGGCTGATCAGAACCAATGGTTCCGATACCTCCTGTCAGAAACTTCGTTTCTGACCAAGAATTCGCCTTTGGCGAATTCATTCTTTCTTTGGGGATGAAAACACTTTCTTTCTTTTTAAGAAAGAAAGGGTTTCAATGCGCCCGCCGGGATTCGAACCCGGGTCATCAGCTAACCTCCAATACTTTTCTTTCTTTTCATCAACGTTTTCTTTCTTTTTCTAAAAGAAAGAAAAGGTTGTTGGAAGGCTGAGGTCCTACCAGACTAGACTACAGACGCATAAGTGTAAAACCTACGGTTTTCCCCTTATCAACCCTCTTTCCCTCGTTATATACTATTCTTTCTTTTGGAATGAAATACTTTTCTTTCTTTTTAAGAAAGAAAAGGATTCCCAGGCTAGACTACAGACGCATAAGTGTAAAACCTACGGTCGTTGGGAACCTTTGGTTCCCGACGCGCCAAGACTATAGGTCTTGAGCGTCTCCCCTTATCAACCCTCTTTCCCTTGGATTTACGTTCAGAGCCATTGAGCGTAGCGAATATGGCTCATGTTTTGGTCAACCTTTTATTAAAAGGTTGGTATAAATATATAAACTCGGTGATAAAAAAATGGCTAAAGTAACGCTTGAAAAATCGATTGTTATAAACTTCAAGACCTACGAGCAGGCGACCGGAAGAAACGCGTTGAATCTTGCGAAAATCTGCGATGACATTGCAAAGGAAACCGGAGCGAATATAATTGTTGCTCCGCAGGTGGTTGACTTGCGGATGATTTGTGAAGCGGTTGATATTCCTGTTTTTGCGCAGCATGTAGATGTCGCGGAATACGGAAGTTTCACCGGATGGATTCTTCCTGAAGCGGTCAGGGACGCGGGAGCTGTCGGAAGTCTTATAAACCACTCGGAACACAAGCTGAAGATTGAGGAGATAAAGCCGAGAATCGAAAAATTGAGGGCTCTCGGGTTGATGACCATTGTTTGTTCTGGAATGAAAACGAATGACGAAACCATCAGGGAATCGAAGGCGATTGCGTCCTTAAAACCGAACGCGATTGCTGCGGAGCCGCCGGAATTGATTGGCGGTGATGTTTCGGTCACGACAAGACCGGAACTCATAAAGGGCGTTGTAACGGCCGTGAAGGACGTTGATTCAAGTGTTGAGGTACTCACCGGCGCGGGGGTAAAGACCGGTGAGCATGTGAGAGATGCTATAAGGTTTGGGACTGTTGGCGTTCTGCTGGCTTCCGGCGTTACGAAGGCAAAAGACCCGCGGCAGGCGCTTCTTGATTTGGCGAAGGGTGTAGAGTAATCACTCGCCTTTCCTGTATTCCTCGATTATCTTTTCTAACGAGATTTTTTTTCTCTGAAGTTCTTCTAATTTTTTTGTTTCAATGAAAAAACACCCCAAGAATTCCTGAAGGTTTTTTGCATCTGCATACGGAACCCCTTTTTTTCGAAGTTGCTCCTGAACGGCATTACTTTCAGAAAACGCAAATTTTACCTTCTTTAATTTTTCCTCATCATCGCTACCGATCTTGTTTTTTATTAAAACGTAACCGTTTGGATTTTCAGGAAAAACAAAAACCGGAATCAGTTCGTTTTTTGCAATTGACGAGAGGATTGATTTTAATTTTTCAAATTTTTTTATCTCTCCTTTTAATGAAAAAACCTCCCTTCTCAGGTCGGCGATCTGGTACTCCCGACTCTTGATTTTTTCGTCCTTTTTGATTTCTGTCTGCTGCTGCCTTTTCAGTTTCAGGATATCGTCCCTTAACTTTTTGATTTCCCTTTCCTTCTCCTGCAGCTCGCCGGTCAAGACACGGTTCTGCCTTTCAAGGTTTTTTATTTTTTTCTGCTCTTCGGATAGGATTTTTTCCGGTGGTTTTTGGGGCGGTTTTACTTTTTCTTCTTTTTTGGATTTTTTCTCCAATTTCAGTGTCGCCTTTTCGATTGACGTTCCCTGCAGAACCAGATGCTTGACTTCATCACCTAAATCGAGTGAGTCGATTTTCTGGATTTTGTTCTTGAACCTATTGAACGCGTTAAGCGCTGCGGCAAGGGCGTCGCGCTGGTGCGAATCCTCTGTTTTGTAATTCCGAGTGAGTTCGATTTTTTCATCAACGCGCAGGGATTCTTTGGGAAGGAACAATCTTGAACCGAGGGATGTAGCAATCTTTGAAACGGATTCAGGTGCAGGATTTACATCCGAAGCGACTATGGATATGCGTCCTGATGATATAAGGTATTCAATGACCTTTTCGACACCGAAATCGCGGGAACTATACAGCTTAACTATCTTACCGCTGAGATTTAAGGCTGCAATTCCAGTCGTTGTTCCGGGGTCAACACCAACAATGAGATACATTATCAACAGGAACAGGATTTAAGTTTCGTCTGTTTTTCCTTGATGGGATAATCTCCGGTGAGGCATGCCAAGCAGAGTTTGTTTTTCGGCAGCCCTATGGCTTTTATCAGACCATCGAGACTCGTATATGCGAGAGAATCTGCACCAATGATTCTTCTTATCTGTTCGACGGTTTTCTTGGATGCTATGAATTCCTTTGCAGTTTGCATGTCTATGCCGTAGAAGCACGGATGCCTTATGGGTGGACAGGAAATGCGTACATGGATTTCAGATGCACCACCATCGCGAAGAACGCGGATTATTCTGCGGAGGGTCGTTCCCCTCACAATCGAGTCATCCACAAGGACGAGTTTCTTACCCTTAATCTCGCTGGTTATGGGGTTTAATTTTACCTTCACCTCCGTATCGCGCTGGCTCTGTTCGGGGAGAATGAAGGTTCGGCCGATATAGCGATTCTTCATCAGACCCTCGCCGTACCTTATACCAGATTCCTCGGCGTAACCTATGGCCGTGTTGATACCGGAATCCGGAACCGCTATCACAAGGTCCGCCTTCACGGGGGATTCACGCGCGAGCGTCTTGCCGAGGTTGCGCCTGACCTCATAAACCGGGATACGATCAAGTATCGAATCAGGACGCGCAAAATAAACGTATTCGAACATGCAGTGTGCGACCCTGTCCTTTGGGCCGCTATACGATTTTAACTTATTGTCTATAACCAGTATCTCCGATGGCCTTATGTCCCTCAAAAGTTTTATGCCCAGCGTGCTTAACGCACAGCTCTCTGAAGCTATAACATAAGTATCCTTCAATCTTCCCAGAACCAGCGGCCTGAACGCATGCGGATCCCTAACTGCGATGAGTTTTCTGTTGTAAAGTATAACCAGCGAGTATGAACCTTTTATTACGCCCATGACCCGCTTTATCGCCTCTATGAAGTTTCCTGTTTTTACGTGCTCATGCGCTATGAGCTGCGCTATTATTTCCGAATCGGTGGTAGTCGAGAATACTGCCCCGCGCTTTCCGAGGATTGCACGGAGTTCGGCCGAGTTTGTTAAGTTTCCGTTATGCGCCAGGGTAAAACTTCCATTGGCGTAGTTTATCAGTAATGGCTGTGCGTTTTCCAGCTGCGATCTTCCCGTGGTGGAATAGCGAACGTGGCCTATGCCCACATGGCCCTTCAGACGTATGTGTCTGAACACATTGGAAACAAGACCCATCGCCCGGTGTATTTTTATGTTGCTGTTGCCTATCGCAATGCCAGCGGACTCCTGACCGCGATGTTGAAGGGAGTATAAGCCTTGGTAGATGAGGCCGAAAACATCCTGCTTCGATTTTGCCCCGAAGACGCCGCACTCTTCCTTCATTTTGAGGAATTATACCTTTTCTTATTTCAATTTAAATACATAACATGATTCTGGAAACGGATTTCGGGGTGTGCATTGGCGGTTTCAAGGCTGCAGGGATAAAGGGAGGGAAGCATGGCGTTGCTTTGATAGTTTCGGACAGGATATGCGACGCTGTTGGCGTTTTTACAAAAAACACCGTAAAGGCAGCCCCCCTTCTGGTGACACGGAAAAAACTCAAAAACGGGATTCACGCAATAATCGCAAACTCGGGGAACGCGAACGCATGCACAAAAACAGGGCTGAGAGATGCGGAAGAAATGTGCCGGGTTGCTGCAAAAAGTTTGCGCATTGACGCAAAGAACGTTGCTGTCGCTTCCACCGGGATTATAGGGAGGCCCCTAAACCTCGAGATAATAAAAAACCAGGTTGCGAGAATATCAAAAAATCTTGGGAAAACCAGCAAAAGCGCTGCAAGGGCGATAATGACCACCGATACGAAACCGAAACAGGTTTCTGTCGAGTATAAAGGCATAAGGATAGGTGGAATCGCAAAGGGTGCGGGGATGATTTCTCCGAACATGGCAACCATGCTCTGTTTCCTCACGACTAATGCGGATTTGCGCAGAGGGGAACTGCAAAAGGCGCTGAAGGATGCGGTTGAAGACAACTTCAACATGCTGTCGGTGGACAACTGCATGAGCACAAATGATATGGTTTTGCTGCTTTCAAACAAGACAAAAAAATGCAGTGCAAGCGATTTCCGGAAGGCATTGAATTTCGTAACGAGAAAACTTGCGGTGATGATTGCGAGGGATGGTGAAGGTTCAACTAAGTATGTGGAAGTTACGGTGAAAGGAGCGAAAAGCAAAGCCGAAGCACGGAAGGGTGCAAAGGCTGTTGTTTCGTCGGATTTGTTCAAGACCATGATTTACGGAAAATCCGCAAACTTCGGAAGGATTGTTTCAGCGTTGGGTAGCGTTATCAAGGTTGATTTCAAAAAGATGAGGATAAGATTTTCGTCAAAGAAAGGCAGCGCCGTGACCTTCGATAACGGAAGGATAGGTAACCTAAAAAAGGCGGTCAGAATCCTTGAGGACGATGAAATTTTTATAGACGTAAATCTAAGACATGGTAGGGAATCCGCAACCGCATTCGGTTGCGATTTGACCGAGGGATATGTAAGGATAAATGCGAGGTACAGCTGACAGGATGAGGATCGCAGGATTCAATCTTAAGGGTGTTGAAACCATCATCGCGTTGAACCTTATGGTATTTGTTTTGGAGATGGTGAACGTGGATTACATAATAGAAAATTTTGGCCTGACGCCCGCAACCATCCTTACAAAACCGTGGACGATAATAACGAGCATGTTCGTGCATGCGGGTTTCTCGCACGTTTTCTTCAACATGTTCGCGCTGTTTTTTTTCGGCATTTACCTCACACGGCTGGTCGGCGAGCGCACCTTCCTTAAGATTTACTTTGCGGGGGGAATATTCGCGGGTTTGGCCTACGTCTTCACGTCGCTGGTTTTCGGAATCCCGTCGCCGGACATTCCTGCAGTCGGTGCTTCGGGCGCGATATTCGCGATAATGGGCACGCTCGTTGTTTTGCGACCGAACATGACCATCCTGCTGAATTTCTTGTTCCCGATGCCGCTCTGGATTTTTGCTGCCCTTTACACGCTCTACGCCCTGTTTTCGATAGGCCTGACCATGGGTTCGATAGCGCACAACGCGCATCTCGGGGGTTTGGTTCTGGGTTTGCTGGTGGGTTACTACCTGAAGAAGAAAACGCCGCCAGAGGTTCACACCTACGGTTACAGGGTTTACTACTGATGGTATTCGTTCATTGATTTCACATCAATGTCCCTGTTCCTTACTTTTTCTATCGCGTTCACGGTTGCTGATGCCCCCGGGATTGTTGTTACATAAGGAATGTCAAGTTCCACTGCACTTCTCCGTATCATGTAGCCGTCACGCTTCGGGTTCCTTCCCTTGTAGGGGGTGTTTATTATAAGGTTGACCTTTTTTTCGCGCATAAGGTTCAGCACGTTTGGGCTGCCCTCGCTGATTTTTAGCAGGCGCTCGTTTTTTATACCGTTTTTATCCAGAAAATCCGAAGTTCCGGTTGTTGACACTATTCTGAACCCGAGTTCCTGAAACTTCTTTGCTATCTTTACGATTTTTGGCTTGTCCGAGTTCTTGACGCTTATGAAGACGCTCCCCTGGAGAGGAATGCGATTGTAAGCCGCAATCTGAGCCTTGTAGTAGGCCATCGCAAAATCCGGAGCAATACCCATGACCTCCCCTGTGGATTTCATCTCGGGGGACAATACCGGATCGATTCCCGGCAACTTTATGAACGGAAACACCACTTCTTTTACCGCGCAGTGCTTTATCTTCCACATCGGGTTGAGGTCCTTCGCTATGTCCTTCAGCTTCTCGCCCACGATTACGCGTGCTGCAAATTTCGCCAGCGGCAGACCGATTGCCTTGCTGACGAACGGCACCGTCCTTGAGGAACGCGGATTTGCCTCGAGCGTGTAAACAACACCGTCCTTCACCGCGTACTGCACATTGATTAAGCCGACGGTGTTGAGTTCCAGCGCGAGCTTTCTAGTGTATTCCTCAACGGTTTTTATTGTTTTCTCGTCAAGGCTCTGCGGCGGAATAACGCATGCGGAATCGCCGGAATGGATCCCCGCTTCCTCGATGTGCTCCATTATCGCGCCTATTAAAACATCCCTACCGTCACAAACCGCATCCACATCGAGCTCAACCGCGTCCTGCAGGAACTTGTCCACGAGTATCGGATGTTCAGGCGAAACCCTCACTGCCTCTTCCATGTACTCCTCAAGCTCACTCTCGTCATGGACGATTTCCATCGCCCTTCCGCCGAGAACGTAACTCGGACGAACCAAAACAGGATAACCGATTTTGGCTGCAATATCCTTCACCTCGTTGAAATTGTAGCCCGTGCCCCATGCGGCAGACGGCATTTTTAGCTTGTCCAGAACCTTGCCGAACAGGTCGCGGTTTTCTGCCAGGTCCGTGTCCTTGGCCGATGTTCCGAGAATCTTAACCCCGCTTTTTTCAAGGGCCAACGCGAGGTTTATTGCTGTCTGGCCACCGAACTGGACCATCACGCCGAGCAGGTTTTTTTTCTCATTTTCAACAACGTTCAGCACATCCTCGAGTGTTATCGGTTCAAAGTAAAGTTTGTCCGAAATGTCGAAGTCCGTGGAAACCGTTTCGGGGTTGTTGTTTATCACTATGGTTTCAATGCCAAGCGCCCTCAGAGCAATGGTCGCATGAACTGTGCAGTAATCAAACTCGATTCCCTGACCGATTCGTATAGGGCCCGCACCGAGGATTATGATTTTTTTCTTTTCAGATGCTTGCGCCTCGTTTTCCTGGTCGTAGGATGAATAATAGTAAGGAGTGACGGCGTCGAATTCTGCGGCACATGTATCGACCATTTTGTATACGGGAATTGACCCATGACCCTTCCGCTGTTCTCTGACTTCGACTTCCTTTCCTAAGCTTTTGTCTGAAAATCCGTACTTCTTGTACTCTAAAATCTTGTCGTTGCTCAGTTCCATCCTGTTAGATATCATATTGCTGATTTATATCCTTTAACCCAATATCTACCATGCATTTGAGGTCAAGGTTAACGCATTTGTACGGCCGGTCGAGGGTGTTTCTTGAGGCG
>Ga0209610_1000145_pt1 | contig 35400 bp, 29 predicted proteins | sample LakKivw275mmetaG_FD_184137 | JGI IMG/M metagenome (GOLD analysis project Ga0209610, IMG submission 184137) | Anoxic lake water microbial communities from Lake Kivu, Rwanda to study Microbial Dark Matter (Phase II) - Lake Kivu water 275m metaG... | ecosystem: Environmental > Aquatic > Freshwater...
TAAATTCGCGGTATGGATCAAAGCTGACCAGGACTTTCCTGTCGCTTTCAGTTTCCTGATTTACAACTATTCTGGTCAGTAATTCTCCCATGCCGGGACCCAGCATGAAGCCTTGGCCGCACATCCCGACAGCATTTATGAAGTTTGTAACTTCTTTCATTCTACCCACGATGGGGAAGCCGTCTGGTGTCATTGGATACTGCCCGCGCCAGGTTCTGCGCACTTTCAGATGGCGCAGCCGTGGATAAACTTCCAGCATTCTTTTCGCACACATTGGCAGAAATTCTGAAGTGCTGCGGTTGTTCACACCCCAGATGGAAGGTTCGGGCGTTATACAGAAAACTACCTGCCCTTCATGATTCTGATAAAAATAGAAATTGGCAGAGCCGGGACGCTTGCGCATGTCAACCACCATGGGACCGAAAAACCTTGCCACAGGTTCTGTTATGCCCGCTTCGTGATTATCAGGATTTACAGGAACATCCATTCCTGCCAAACTGGAAATTTCCTTAGCGTGGTTTCCTGATGCGTTAATCAACTGCCCGCAGACATATCTGTCTTTATTGGTTACCACTTCAGTGACTTTACCGTCTGTTAATTTAACTTCAGTTACTTTTTCGCAGAAATGGAAATCAGCACCCAGGCGCTTAGACCTGAAATAGAAAGCCATTGCTGCCAATAGGGGAGAACAGCTTCCGTCTTCAGGCGAGTAGGTGGAACCCCTCAAATTCTGCATGGTGATGCCGGGAACCAGTTCATTGTATTCTTCTGCAGACACCCATTTGATGTTCAGGCCAAAGCTGAGTTGGATCTGCATCAGGTCTTTCAGGGTCTTTTCATCCTTTTCTGTGTAAGCGGGATAGCTGTAGCCGTTGGAAAGCCAACCCAGATCATCTCCGTAGGTTTCTTTCCATGACCTGAAGATCTCGATGCTGCGCTGACTTATGGATATCTTACCATAATCAGAATGTGTGGCTCTGACGCCTCCGATGGCTTTTTTATTATTCTGCTGGCTGGGTGCATGCTCCGCATCCAAAACCAGCACTCTGAGTTTTTGCTCTGCCAGATACATAGCAGTGGGAAGACCGACTGATCCAGCGCCGATAATGATTACATCGTATGTTTTCATTTTCATTGCCTGCCTTTACTTCGCACCGGGAAACTTATCGAGGGTGACTTCCACGAAGACAGGACGCTTGGTATTGGGAACCACATCTGTCACAGGAATTCCTTCCTCACGCAGAAGATTCTTGATGAGAACTTCGCAGGTCTTGGCACCGCAGGGTCCCATTCCCGCTCTGGTAATGGCTTTTAATTGATTCAAATCGGTTATCCCATCTCTGATCAAGCTTCTTACTTCTTTAACCGAAACCCTTTCGCAGAGACAGATCATTGCCTCGTCAGAAAGCTTATCCGGAATTATTGGTTGAGGCAGAGGCCTGCTTACTGCTTCATCTTGAATTATGAATGAGGCTACCCGACGGGTAATTTCTGCCGGCACTTTCACTTTTACCAATTGGGTCTTCCTGGCTTTGTTGGAAAGGATTTCTGTCACTTCAAAGTTGCCGAGTTTTACTCCATCAATATCCACCACTTCGATTTTGTCGCCTGCCTGAACAGGATAATTGCCTACTTCGTATGGCATGGTCACTGTCGGAAATTCTTTATCTTTTCTGAAATCGACCAGAGTAATGGCTAGGCCCGGGCAGATCAGCACGCATTTGTTACAACCGATGCAACTGCCCTTGTAGAGCGGAACGCCCATCAGGGTGTCGTCTTCAATGACAATGGAATTGGTGGGGCAGACCGTTGTGCAGGGATTACAGGGGATTTCCTGCAGACAGTGGATTACGGGAAATACGCCTTCCGCCCTTGAAAGATCCTGATAGGGAAAGATCTTGCCGGGATGGGACTTCAGGACTTCCGCTTTTTTATACCACTCGTCCGGAATTGCTTCCACCTGGGCACCCATGTCTTTGGCAATGATCAGTCCCGCAATTTTGCCATTGAACATGGCGGAACTGGCTTCCGCAATTTCCAGAGCGTCGCCTGCAGCATATACAGGAAGCCCTGCCTGCTCTGCCTCCAGAGTGAATTCGTTGAGAGAATCAAGTCCCACTGCGATCAAAATGGTATCGCAGGCAAAGGATTTTTCCGTGTCGGGAATTGGCTTGAAGTTACTGTCTATCTGCGCAATGGTGATGGATTCGACCGTTTCTTCGCCATTGGCAGAAAGGATCGTATGTGATGTATAAATCGGGACGCCCAGTCTTTTCAGTTTGTCAGCATGAACTTTGTAACCGCCGCATTGTGGCATAGCTTCTGCCAGGCCAACAACCTCGATTCCCGCTTGCAGAGCGTGGTAACCTGCGATCAGACCAACGTTGCCGCCTCCGATGATGAAAAGCCGATCCGTGGGTCTGACCAGGTCCCTGTTGACAAGTGTCTGGAAAGCGCCGGCGCCATAAATTCTTGCTAAATGATTGCCTGAAAAACGCAGGAATTTTTCTCTCGCTCCTGCCGCATTCAGGATTCTCTGCGGTTTGATCAGTTTATAGACGCCGTCTTTCAGAACTCCGACCTTTTTATCGGAAAAGACAAACAGCGCAGTGCTGTTGACCCAAAGTGTTACGGAAGGCAGCTTTGAGACTTCTTCCGCCAGCAGTTTTCCGATATCATTGCCCCGGGTGCCGGCATTGGAATCCTCTTCCGAGCCGAAGAACTTATGCGTCTGCAGGACAAGTTTGCCGCCCAATTCTGTTTTATCGTCTATGAGAAGAGTTTTGATATTGTGCTTTCCAAGCTGAATGGCTGCAGACAGCCCTGAAGGGCCGCCGCCGATTATCAAAACCTCAGTCTCGATCTCTTCTATGGTTTCAAACTGCAATGGCTCATTATCCTCAGGAAGCTTGGGAAGCCCGTCTGCGCTATGTACGATCATGTTTTCCTGCACCGCCGTCATGCAGGATTTTACAGGAACACCGTTGGCGATGACAGTGCACTTGGCGCACTGGCCATTGGCGCAGAAAATTCCCTGGGCGGAACCGTCTTTATGGTGATGTCCGAAGACGGAAACCCCGTTGGCGATAAGGGCTGAGGATATCATCTCACCTTTTTTTGCCTGCAGAGGTTTTTTATTCCAGTAAAAGGTTATCTCTTCAATTTCCGGAACTGGCAGAATGGGGTGCTCCTTTATCCTGTGTTGCTCCATCTGCATTGAACTCCTTTGATTTTGCTATTTTTTTAGGCACAAAACTTATTGACAAGCCGCCTGTCAAGTAAAAGCTGGAAGCATGAATGAGATCAGAGCACTGACAGACCATGCATAAGGCCAAAGCAGACAACCTGTTGCGTAAAACCATGCGGCTTTCCACGCTGGAAGGCGTGTTTGCCCAAATCTACGGAACCTTTGCCATGATCGGAAGCAGCTTCATCGTGAAGCTGCTGATCCTGCTGCAGGCCGCTCCCATCCACTTTTCCCTGCTCTCTTCCATCGGTCAGGTCTCGCAGATCTTTCAGCCCTTGGGAGTAGCTGTTTCGCGCAGTTTTTCCACCCGCAAGAAGCCCTGCGTGATCGTAACTGCGATTGGCAGGTTTCTGACTTTCTTTTTGGGGTTGGGACTGATTTTCACCAATTCGCAAAACGGTATCTGGTTCACCTTGTTATTGTTGTTTTGCAGTGCCGCGTTGCTCTCCATCGGCGGCAACATCTGGATCGCCTGGCTGTCTGACCTCGTGCCTTTGTCCTACAGGGGCAGGTTCTTTTCCAGGCGCAGTCAGTATCTGCTTTTTGCAGGACTGATCGCTGGTTACATCGGAAGCTTTGCCGTTGACCTGTTTGACCTGAACAGAAAAGGCATTCACCAGTCCTTTATCAGGCTGACAGGTCTGGCAGACTGGTTCCGTCCCGAATACCAGGAAAAGTTTATCATCGCTGTGTTTGTATTTGCAACAATAATTGGCTTAGTGGGCTTGTCTATCCTGGCTCGCCAGCCTGAGCGCAAAGTTATTGTTAAAAAGGAATCCCTGCTTTCCATATATAAGAAGCCCCTGCTCGATGCCAATTTCCGCAAACTAATGTTGTTCGTGATGTGGTGGATGCTGGCAGTGGGAGTGGGTTCCGCCTTCTGGAGCCCTTTCATGCTCAAGAAACTTCAAATGTCCCTGTTTGAAGTGCAGCTTTACGGCTCCTTGCACATGGTTTCATCTTTGTTGGCGCTCAGGTTCTGGGGACGCTTCATCGACGCCAACGGCAATAAAACAGCGATGAAGATCTGCATTATTCTGGGCGGTCTGAATCCTATGTTCTGGCTCTTCATGACTGCGCAGAACCATCTGATCATCTGGTTTGAAGCCCTGCTCTCAGGATTCATGTGGGCGGGCACCGGCATCATCATGACCAATTTTGTGCTGTCCCTTGCACCCAAAGGTCAGACACAGGTCTATAGCGGCCTGAATGGCGCTTTGGGCGGGATCTGTAAGATGCTGACAACCATGTTGTCAGGTTTGTTTTATCCTTCTGATATGCAAATTCTACATTTGCATCTGGAATCGGAGCAAGTCCTGTTCGGGCTCACTGGCCTGCTGCGCTGGTCAACCATAATCCCGCTTATGTTCATAGCCGAAGCCAAATCAAAATCCCTGCGTGACCTGGGAATCCTCTTTAGAGCCAATGTGATCAGCCGGATCAGACAGATCTGGCATTGATCAGATAAGATTATTCCAGCGCTCGTATCCTTCCAGCGGCGGCAGCAGACCGAATTCTATCGCATCTTTCAAAGTCCTGCAAGGCAGGTTCTGATCCATGATCTGCTGTCTGGTGATGGTTTTGAGGTCAACCTGATCCGGTAGCGCTTTCTGCATGGCAAACATCATTTTGATGTAGAGATTGTTCCAGCTCAGCATCGGCCTGTGCTGATACTCCCTGTGATTGTTGTAGGCCAGATGATAGTCATGGAAATTAAGTCTGAAACCGGCAGAAGGATTTATCATCTTCAAGTTTTTCATGATCGCCGTGTGACGGGAAGTGTTTGCCTCATTCTTGGGTTTGACATAAGTCCTTGCCAATGAGATCCCGAGCTTGGGATGATAGTAGTAAACTGCATCTTCCGTTGTTCCGGAATAGCCCCTGATACCTTTTCTGTAATGCACTTTCATGTTTTTTCCTCCAGTCATTTTTCGTTAATAAATCATAATTGCAAGTCTAAATCCTGTCATATTCCTGTCAAGGTCCAGTCGGGTTTAATCCGACAGGATTCCGACTGGATCCCGACTAAATTATGACTTGGATGTAACTTAGATGAATGCAACAAAAGAGATTTATGTTTTAGTAGAAAAAGTGCCGAAAAGAGGCGTTAACTACGCTCAGTTGCGGGGATAGGAGAGAGGTCTAACGGTTATTGCTGCCAGGAAGTGACTATGTTATTCTCCAGATAGACAAAGGGACCGAGATTGCCATAGATCCACTGCTCAGTATTGCGGTTGTAGGTGAAGTCCTTGTCTATCTTGTTGGGCTGACCCCAGGAAAGCAGAAGCTGGACTCTGGTCATGCCTGCCCAGATCTGTTTTTCAGCGATCTTGATGCAGACTTCCTTGCTCCACTCTGGATGGGCTTTATAGATCTCGAAAGCCCTGTTTTCCATGGGAGTCATGGGTTGGAAAACATCGCGAACCTGGTGCTTGAATCGGTCGGCATAGGCAACCACTACGGTGTCAAGATCGGTCTTTACAAGTTGTCCGGTCGCCCAGGATTTATAGTTGATCCCGGTGAGGACATAAGCTGGCTGGGAATCAAGTTTATGCAGGGTCTCATTGATCAGATTGACCAGTTTATCGTTGCGGAGATTGTCATCTCTGTATTTTTTCAGGTCATACTCATAACTTTCCAGGATGGAAACGGGAATGGGTTTGCCATCCGCAAAGGAAGCATCGATCTTGGACACGATGGTTTCAATATTGCGGGTCTCGGATAGATCTCCAAATTTATCAAAAGCATATAGGACCAGAAAACCGGCGACCACTACCAAAATCACATAAATTAATGCTTTTACTGCTTTTTGAGGAGTGATCTCTTCAATATCTTCCTCTTCCAGTAATTTTTCGCGGTCAATGTCTTCAACTTTCAGCTTTTTATTATTTTCCACATGATCCTCTTAATTATTAATCAAAACCCGAACGTGACTTTTAGGAGAGTTGTTTTTGTGTCAATCAAAAAATAAACGACATTCCTGCTTGACCTCAGATGCATAATTGCAAAATTGCGTTTATGAATAAAATAATTCATGTGGATATGGATGCTTATTACGCCGCTGTAGAGATCAGGGAAAATCCTTCGCTGAAAGGAAAACCTTTGATCGTAGGCGGCCATCCCCAAAGCCGGGGCGTGGTCAGCACCTGTTCCTATGAGGCACGCAAGTTTGGCATCCACTCCGGAATGTCCAGTTTCCAGGCCTGGCAGCTCTGCAAAAGCGCCATCTTTGTGTTTCCCAACTTTGCTCTTTATAAAGAGATCTCCCACCAGATCAGAGAGATATTTTACAAATACACGGACCAGGTGGAAACCATGTCTCTGGACGAAGCTTATCTGGATGTCACGAAGAATAAGGTCAATGAACCGCTGGCAGTTAATATAGCAAAAGCGATCAAGAAAGAGATTCTGCAGAAAACCAGACTAACCTGTTCGGCAGGCGTTTCTTACAATAAGTTTCTTGCCAAGATCGGCTCTGAGCTGAAAAAACCGGACGGCCTGGTCGTCATACCCCCAGAGAAGGCGCAGGAAGTGCTGTTTAATCTTCCCATAGAGAAGTTTTACGGGATTGGAAAAGTGACAGCAGCACGCATGAAAAACATGGGTATCAATAACGGCAAAGACCTTTATGGGCTCGAGCTCAAAGATATGATCAAACGGTTCGGAAAGATAGGAGTTTTCTATTATTATGTGGTGCGCGGCATAGATGAAAGAGAAGTGATCCCCTATTCCGAACCCAAGTCCATAAGCTGTGAAACCACTTTTGACGAGGATCTGGACAGTTTTCAGGAACTGACGGAAGTGCTGGCGCAACTGGCTGACAAATTGTCCTTCCGGATGCAGGCAAAAGACATTCACGGCCAGACCCTTACACTCAAGATCAAGTATGACAATTTCGAGACAGCCTGCAAATCAATGTCCTTGAACCAGATGACCAATGACCGCGACATCATATATCATTATTCGGAACAGCTTCTGATCCGCCACTGGGACGGCAAGAGAAAGATCCGGCTGCTGGGAATCGGTCTCAATAAACTTGATACTGAATATCAGAATGATCAGTTGGAATTGTATTTGGAGAAGGATAGCGCAAATGAGCTTGACAAAAAATAGGGGTGTTTTTGTAGTGCACAAAGATTGCTTAAACGCAACGGATATTGAGACAAAAAGCGGGGGCGTAGTTCAGTTGGTTAGAACGTCTGCCTGTCACGCAGAAGGCCGCGAGTTCGAGTCTCGTCGCTCCCGCCATAATACTATCGCTGTCGCAGGACAGCGTTTTTTATTTATGCAATGCTTTGGATATGCTCGATGATGATCTTATTCTTCTTCTATACAATAATCCTGGAAGCCGTTTACTTCCTGCTGTCGCCAATTCTGTTTGCCATTTTCAGATTCAGGCCCGGCAGTGAAAGACTGGCCATAGACTATCCCAAACAGCGTTTTAGAATAATGGTGCACGCTGCATCGGTGGGCGAGATCAACGGCATCAGGCAACTGCTGATAGAGCTTCTAAACCAATATCCTGAACTGTCAATACTGCTGACCACAAATACGAAAACCGGCAGAAAAACAGCTCAGAACTTACATCCCAGACTGCACGTAATGTTATCTCCGCTGGATGTCTATCATCTCAGAAAAAAACAGTTATCTTTGACTAATCCGGAGATTATCATTATCGTGGAAACTGAGATCTGGCCTACTTTGCTGTTTGCGTCCAGCCAGAAAAAGATCCCTGTCATCTTCATCAACGCCAGAATGTCAGATAAAACACTAACCCAGTATTCAAAGTTTAAGGATGCCCTAAACTATGTCGGGAAAAACGTTAAAGCAATCTGCACCCAGACTGAGGCAGATCTGCAGAGATTCAGTCAGATCTTTGATGCGGAGATTGTAAAAGCCGGAAATCTGAAATTCAGCGTGGTGCAGCCGGAATTCGACAAAGCTGCTCTCAGAAAAGACTGGGGATATGATTCTGAGGATAAAATCATAGTAATGGGCAGTTCCAGACCTGGAGAAGAAACTTTGCTGCTGAAGTGTTATGATCTGCTGAAACCGGAATTTCCTAAATTGAAGCTGATCATCGCACCCAGGCATCTGGACAGAAAAGCTGAACTGGAAAGCATCTTTCATGGCAGAAAAGTCTCATACTTCAGCAAAAATGAACCTGTACAGGACATCCATATCATCGACGAAATGGGACACCTGCTGCCTGCTTATGCTATGTGTGATATAGCTATCATCGGTGGCAGTTTTTATCCTTTTGGAGGGCACAATCCTCTGGAGGCCGCATATTATTCCAAACCCATAATCATGGGTCCGCATTTTGAGTCCTGCAAGGGTTCTGTGAACAAGCTGCAAAATTCAGAAGCGATTGTAATCAGTTCTGTCGGGAAACTTTATCAGAATCTTCGTGCCATTCTCACAGAACCAGATAGTTACGAAGCAATGGGAGTCAGGGCAAAACAAGTCTTGGAAGAAAACAAAAACTCACTGCAAAAACACCTTGAGATCATTGAGAAATATTGGGAGCAAAAATGAAAGAAGCGCTGTTCTATGAAAAACTGGATGGCGGCAAAGTCAGATGCAATCTGTGTCCCAACCTTTGCATAATTGCAGACAGTGATTTCGGAAGCTGCCGTAGCCGGAAAAATGTCTCCGGAGTTCTGATCGCTGTTAATTATGGCAGGACTGTCTCTCTCAACCTTGATCCCATCGAAAAGAAACCGCTCTATCATTATTATCCCGGCTCACAAATCCTTTCCCTGGGAGCCAATTCCTGTAACCTTCACTGCCGTTTCTGCCAGAATTATCAGATAAGTCAGGAAGATTGTCCCACCCAGGTTCTGCTGCCGGATGAATTGCTTGACATCATGCTCAGAAAGAATTTGAAACAGGTTGCTTTCACTTACACGGAACCCATTACCTGGTATGAGTACATTCTGGATTGTGGTAAGCTGCTGACGGAAAAAGGGATCAGACTGGTGCTGGTGACCAATGGATATGTTAATCTGGAACCTCTGAATGAACTTCTGCCATATATAGATGCCATGAACATAGATCTTAAAAGCAGCCGCGATGATTTCTATAAAAAGATCTGCGGAGGCAGGCTTCAACCTGTCCTTGATACGATCAGAACTGCATCAGGCAAATGCCATGTGGAACTGACAAATCTGGTCATCCCGGAATTGAATGACTCAGAACAGGATATCTCTGCGCTGATCGATCTGGTGGCAGAGATCAATCCTGACATCCCCCTTCACTTTTCCAGATATTACCCGCAGTACAAATGTGAGCAACCTGCAACGCCGGTTGAGACACTGCTCAGAGCTTACAACAAAGCAAAGGAGAAACTCAATTACGTTTATGCAGGCAATATAGCTGCAGGGGAACATTCTGATACACATTGCCCAAATTGCGGAAAACATCTGATCAGCAGAGGTTTTACCGGCATCGTAATAAAAGATCTCACTTCCGGTAAGTGCTCAAACTGCGGGACAACTATTTACGGTCGTTTTGATGCTTAGGACGAGATTGAGGAACATCACAGTTGCGGATGTCTTCCTTATTATAACCATCTTGTTTGGCGCTGCAGGCAGCTATTATTATCTAAATAACGGAAGATCAAACTCATCTGCGTATATTTATTACAGGAATTCACTGATCGGAATCTATTCTCTGGCCCAGGAGCAGACAATTCAGATTAATGCGGAATGTTCTGCAGAAATCATGAACGGCAAAATCAGAATAGCAAGTTCCGACTGTCCTGATAAGAGATGCGTCAAACAAGGCTGGAGTAACAAAATGCCCATAATCTGTCTGCCCAATCAGATAGTCATAGAGATCCGCAATCAGAAAGAGCAGCAAATGCATATTTTGCATTGATAGGCATAAATCAACATAAAACCATAGATATACTGGACAAATTTACAGGCCAATTTATTATGGAAAGCAAGGATAACTAACGTACTATGCAAGAAGATAAGCAGTCTCTGATCAGGATGTTATTGAGTGCAGAAGGGTTCAGCGTCATTGCTGGCCCGTGCACTATTGAAAGCAGAGACAGTCTGGATGAGATAGCATCCGCGCTGAAGGATCTGGGAATAAAATTCCTGAGGGGCGGTGCATATAAAATGAGGACTTCACCGCACAGTTTCAGAGGCTTGGGAGATATTGCCCTATCATATCTAAAAGAAATAGGGGAGAGGTATGATCTGATCACGGTGTCCGAATGCACAGATGTCAGAAAAGTCGATTTGATGGCTGACTACATCGACGTCTTTCTGATTGGAACCCGCAACATGAATAATTATCCTCTGTTGGAAGATATTGGTAAAACTCAGAAACCAGTGATCCTGAAACGGGGCATGAGCGCCACCTATGAAGAATGGCTGCAATCTGCAGAATATTTGTCAACTAATGGAAACGACAAACTAATCCTCTGCGAAAGAGGGATCAGAACATTTGAAACTCATACCCGTAACACCTTTGACATCTCAGCCATTCCGGCTGTGAAAGCATTATCCGGTTATCCCATAGTTGTAGATCCATCCCACAGTACCGGTACAAGAAATTATGTCAAAGCGATATCCTGGGCAGCAGTTGCTGCCGGAGCCAATGGTTTGATGATCGAAACCCATCTGAATCCAGATCAGAGTGTTTGTGACTCTGAACAGGCTGTCTCCATCAAAGATCTTTCAGAAATCATCAAACCTATCGAAGAAATGCGCAGGTTACTCCTCCCATGAAATTCATTATCGAGACATACGGCTGCCAGATGAATGTGGCAGACAGCGAACTGGTTACATCAATCCTTCTGGAAGCGGGACACACTGCTGTATGTAACATTGATGAAGCCGATCTTATTCTGTTTAACACCTGCTCGGTCAGGCAACATGCTGAAGACCGTGTTTTGGGCAGAATTTCCAATGAAAGAAACAGGAAGAAATCCAATCCCCGACTAAATATTGGCGTTATCGGCTGCATGGCGCAAAGAATTGGGACTGAACTGATGCAACAAGATCTGGGCATCGATTTTGTAGCAGGTGTGGATCAATATGATAAATTAGTACAAATCATCGATGAACATGACCAAAATGACTATTTGGACTTTGATGAAAACCAGATCTATGACTACATCCAGCCTCAGCATCAAACCGGTGTCTGCGGTTTTGTGACGATCATGCGTGGCTGCAATAATTACTGTTCTTATTGCATAGTTCCTTATGTCAGGGGCCGTGAACGCAGCCGTCCGTATGAAAGCATACTTAAAGAAATTAATAATGCCGTTCATAAAGGCATTAAAGATATAACATTACTTGGTCAAAATGTCAATTCATACATGTATCAGGACATGAATTTTGCCAAACTTATGAAAAGATTGAATAACGAAACCGGCATATCGAGACTGAGATTCGTGACATCCCACCCCAAGGACTTGTCTGATGATTTGATCGAAGTCATGGCAACCGCTCCTAAAGTATGCGAACATATACACTTACCGATGCAAAGCGGAGACAATGAGATCTTGGATAAAATGAGCCGTAAATATACCATTGAGCACTATCTGAGACTGATCCAGAAACTCAGATCAGCGATTCCGGATATTGCCATAACCACAGACGTCATTGCTGGTTTTCCAGGTGAAACGGATTCTCAATTTAAAAACACTATAAAGGCAATGCGCGAAATTGCCTTTGATTATGCTTTCTGCTTTAAGTATTCCAACCGGGATGGAACTCTGGCTGCCGGCTTTCAAGATCAGATAGAAGAACAGGTGAAACTTCAAAGACTGCAGCAACTCATTGACATTCAGAGAAAATCAACCAAGCAGAAATTTGAGTCACAAATTGGCAAATTATTAGAAGTTTTGGTGGAGGGTAAAAGTAAGCAAGGCGGAAAGCAGCTTTCAGGAAAAACCCGTGATTTTAAGATCTGTGTTTTCGATGGAGAAGAAAACCGGATAGGACAATTAGTAAAAGTAAATGTTATAAGAGCGACAGCAGGTACTCTGATTGGTGAGCAGGCATAAGATGGCCAAGATAAACAAGGTTTGCAATAAGTTATGTTATGTAAACTTCAATAAATGTGCTTATCTTTCTGATCTGCTGTCTGTTGTCTCCCCCTCTGATTCAATAGAAATTTATTACAACAAAGGATTGATTTATGATTAGCATGACAGGTTACGGGAAAGCATCTTTGCTTAAAGATGAATATGAAATCGAAATTGAGATCAAATCCGTAAATGCGAAATTCCTGGATTTGAAATGTTATATTCCCCGGGATGTGAATTACCTGGAGCTTCCTCTCCGAACAACCATAAACCAGTATTTTAAAAGAGGAACCATAGAAATGAGGCTTCGCTTTGCGGATCGGACAAAACCGGAAGTCACTGTCAACAAAGATAAGCTAAAAGTGCTGAAACAAGCCATGCAGACAATTGTAAAAACATTACAAGCGGAAAAGATGCCAATTGAATATATTCTGCGTGAATATGACATAGTAGAATTCAAAAGCCATTTGTTTGAAATGATCGAGTTTAATAAAGATGTTGTAACTGTCTTAAAAAAGGCCATCCAGAATCAACAAAAGATGGCGAAAAAAGAAGGGATCAGCATCAGAAAGAACATTCTTGATTCAGTGAGCAGAATTAGTGATGCCTTGCATAAAATTGACGAATCAATTCCCGCTTTCAGAAAAGAACTGTTTGAAAACATGAAAACGAGAATTGAAGAAGTAATGCCCCAATCCACAAAAACTAATTTGGAGCAGCGCCTGATGCAGGAACTTGCCATTTACCTGGACCGCTATGACATTCAGGAAGAACTTAACCGCTTGCGTGAACACATAGACACACTACAAAAACAAATCAAAGAGCGGGAAGATTCCGATCTGGGAAAAACCCTTAATTTTATATTCCAGGAAATGCAGAGAGAAGCCAATACACTTGGTTCCAAATACTCCAATCATCACTCTTTCGGAGACATTTTGGTGATCAAGGAAGAAATTGAAAAATGCCGGGAGATCGTTCAGAATGTCATGTGAACCCTTGCTCGAATGGTACTCTTTGCCTTTTGCAGAAAGGCCGTTGACCTCTTTTTTACTGATCCTGTTTCTGATATTATTGGCATATGTCTTATGGCAGGTAGCAATAGTGAATTGGGGCTATCCGGTTTTCTACATCGGAGGTATGCTGTTGACCATAGGCAGCCTTCTCCCCTATTTCATTTCGACCCGATACAAACTTTTTGAAGACAGAATAGTAATGCAGTACCTGTTTGTCAAAGTGGAGAGAAAACTATCGGATTTCGGATGTTTCTATGCTGACAAACGCGGCATTATGCTCAGCACTTTCAAAACTCCCCGCCGTCTGGATGTCTTCAGAGGTCAGTCTTTGCGCTTTTCGGCTCAGCAAACTGAAAAGGAAGAACTTATCAGAATATTAAAAGAAAAGATCGGAAAAATGTACTGATGAAAAGAAAAAAGATCAATTCCGCTAATCTGGAAGACAACATCAGACAGCATTTTACTGCTCATCCAACCGTTCCATTCACGGTTCGCGATGTTCTGGATGCGCTCATTCTCACCTACAAAGCCTATCCTGGGGTAAAGGAAATTGTTATTAGACTGGCTGATTCGGGCTTTCTAAAAAAGGAAAACAAGAAATATTTATTAAATGCCACACCCGTAGAGGCAACCCTAAAACAAATATCCTCCCCCAACCTGATCGAAGGCATTTTTGATGCAACACCCCTGGCCAGAAATTACTCTTATGCTTTTGTCAGAACCGAGCAGGGAGATTTTTTCGTATCGTCGGAAGATACACTCAATGCCTTCCACGGAGATACTGTAGCCATCGAACCTTTTTTTCGCAAAGGGAAAAGCGATTACTGCTACGTTCGAAAAGTGATAAAACGCGCTTCTGAAAATCTCGCTGGTGATATTCAGCAGAGCCGGGACAGATACTATTTCATCTGCAGCAATCCCAAGATCCATCAATGGTTTGATGTCAGCGATCTTGGGAATGCGTCTCCCAATCAGAAAGTCATGCTCCAGGTAACAAACTGGGGCAATAGGACCTTAAGCAAACCCCCTGTCGGAAAGGTAGTAGAAGTCTTGGGAGAATCTGGAAACCCTGAGACAGAATTGCTTGCCGTGATCAGGCAGAACAATCTGCCACTGGAATTCCCTGACTATTTGACCGAAGAAATTGAAGCTTTGCCTGAAGAGCTGGATCCCAATGAGATCAGAAAACGCAAGGATTTTCGTAACCTGATAACCTTTACCATCGACCCTGCTTCCGCTAAAGACTACGATGATGCCATCTCTTTGGAAGATACAGAAACAGGTTGGCGTTTATATGTTCATATCGCGGATGTGGCTCATTACATAAAACCAGACAGCAAGCTTTTCAGCGAGTGTCTTAACCGAGGTAACAGCTATTATTTTCCTCGTAAGGTTATTCCCATGCTGCCAGAAAAACTGTCTAACCGCATCTGTAGTCTGAGGCAGAACGAGGACAAACTGACCATGACAGTTGTCACAGAGTTTGATAAAAAAGGTAATGTTAAGCGTCAATCCCTCTATGAAAGCGTCATCAATTCAAATGCCAGGCTGGCTTACGAACAGGTGGATGACCTCTTTGACGGCAAACCGGTTGAGCTGCCTGAAGCTGTTGTTAAAGCCATCTATTCTGCAAGAGAGCTATCCAGATTACTCACCGCCAAACGCCTTAAGGCAGGTTATCTTTTCTTTGACCTGCCTGAAACAGAGTATCTTTATGATGCAGAAGGCTTTGTCCATCAGATGAGTCAGTCGGTGGAGACAGAATCTCATAAACTTATCGAGAACTTCATGCTGGTTGCCAATCAGTATGTGGCGGAAAAACTTACGCAGCTTGCTCCGGTCGTCATGTATCGCGTGCACGAGCTTCCCGACATGGAGAAACTGGAAAGACTGAGTATCCTGCTGAGTTATTATGGCCTCAGCATCAGCTTCCGCGAAAGCATGAACCGCAGTCTGCAGGACCTGCTGCTGTCTTTTCCGGATGAAACTTTTCATAAAGTGTTTGACAGGTTGATCCTCCGGAGCCTCAAAAAAGCCAAATACACTGTTGAACATCTCCCTCATTTCGGTCTGGCGATAGAAACCTACACGCATTTCACTTCTCCGATCAGGCGCTTATGCGATCTGGCAGTTCACCATTTATATAAAACTTATGTTCTAAAGTCAGCCCAACACCATTTCACAATCAAACAGGTAATCCAATACTCTGCCATCGCTTCCGAAAAGGAACTGCTGGCTGACGAAGCAGAGCGCGAGATCGAACGCGTGATGAACAGGATATACATGAAAGGGCACCTGGGTGAAATCTATGATGGCATCGTGGTTGGCACAAATTCATCCTCGATCTTCATCCAGCTTGATAAAATACCCATTTCCGGTGTCTTGAAGGTGTCACAACTGCCCAAGGGAAGATGGAATTACACTGATGAAGGCAAGCGCTTTCTGAATGAGCGCACCGGAGATTATTACCAGCTCATGGATTCTGTCCGGGTCAGGGTTATACAAGTTGCTGATGATGTATATTTTGACCTTGTTGACGATAACAACGGCCACAAACATCATGTATCCGGCTTGACACCAAAACCTGTGTTTCAAAAAAGGAAATCAGATTACAGAAAGCAAGGCGGAAAGTCTTATGGCAGGAAGAGGAAGTTAAATGAAAAAACCTATAGGCATCTTTGATTCCGGAGTTGGCGGACTAACAGTTTATAAAGCGATCCGGACCCATTTTCCGGAAGAGGACCTGATCTATTTTGGCGATACAGCCAGAGTGCCTTACGGTCCAAAATCCCCCAATACCATCATAGAGTATTCTTTGCAGAATGCACGATTTCTTCTGCAGAATCAGATCAAAGTTCTGATCGTTGCCTGCAACACTTCTTCCTCAGTTGCTTTGCCTCAATTGAGAACGATCACGAAAATTCCAATTCTGGACGTGATCGAACCCGGTGCCAGACAAGCTGTCCTGAAAACGAGAAATGGCAGGATCGGTGTTATAGGAACGGAGGGAACGGTGCGTAGCGATGCATATAAAACTGCGATTCAGAACCTCAAACCTGACGCTAAAGTCTTTTCCAGGGCCTGCCCTCTCTTTGTCCCGTTGGCTGAAGAAGGCTGGCATGACAACAAAGTAGCGCATGACATTGCCCTGGAATATCTTACTGAAATGCTTGTTAATCAGATCGACACTCTGGTTTTGGGCTGTACTCATTATCCCTTGCTGAAAAATGTGATCCAGAATGTCATGGGAAAAGAAGTTGCCCTGGTGGACAGCGCTGAAGCCATAGCAACCCATCTGAGCAGTATGCTTCCTTCCGAACAGGATGGCATTTCCGGTAAGGATGAATTCTATGTCAGTGATAATGAGAAGAAATTTTCCGAACTGGCAAGCAGAATTCTGGGCAGCAGTATGTCCTATCTTAAGCGGGTCCGCTTGTATGAAAGCTGGTTTGTAGATGCTTGAAAACATTAATGCAATACTTTTGATATGTATTGCTTATAAATTGTCTATCAATAATATATGATCATTGATGTATGCTTTATCTGTCTCTGCCAGACTTGTTCTTAGACCACCCTTAGACCTCGCAGCAACAATGCTCATTAAATGCTCGCCAGATAAAGCCAAAACTGGCTGTATCTGGCGAGGAATGCTTGATGGGTTATGGAGCAGGATATAAGAGCGGAGCAATTGTTACTAAATAAGATTTCTAATATTATATAATAAAGAGAAAAAGAGGATTTAAGAATGGAACCTTTGATCATTACCGCCGCCATCACCGGAGCGGAAACACTGAGAAAAGATCAGCCCAACCTACCAACCACTCCAATCCAGCAGGCGGAAGCCGCCAAAGAATGTTTCAATGCCGGAGCCAGAGTCGTTCATCTGCACGTCAGAGATGATGAAGAAAGGCCTACACAAAGCTTGGAACGTTTTCGAGAAGCCATGGAACGTATCCGTGATGCAGTTCCGGAAATGATCATTCAGATCAGCACCGGTGGCGCTGTCGGCGAGGATTTTGACAAACGCATAGCACCTTTGAAACTCAAACCAGATATGGGGACCCTCAATGCCGGAACCTTGAATTTCGGAGATGACATTTTTATCAATCATCCCAAAGATATTGTTAGACTGGCTGAAGCTTTCAAAGAATACGACGTAGCCCCTGAAATTGAAGTTTATGAATCAGGAATGATCGATGTGGTCGCCAAACTTGTCTCCAAAGGACATATCACACGCCCCCCCCTGCACGTGCAGTTTGTTTTAGGCGTACCGGGCGGCATGAACGGCTCTCCCGCTAATGTCCTATACATGAAAGAGCATCTGGCAAAAATGATCCCAACCGCAACTTGGGCTGTAGCAGGAATCGGCAGATGGCATATTCCATCCTCTCTGACTGCAATGGTCAACGATGGCCACATAAGAGTTGGTTTTGAAGACAACATTTACTACCATAAAAATGTGATCGCTGCTTCCAATGCGCAATTAGTGACGCGAATGTCACGCATCGCAGGCGAGATTGGAAGGCCGATTGCCACTCCAGAACAGGCACGTCAAATTCTTGGATTGAATCGGTAGAGGTGGTGAAAAAGATGAAGTTATCAGAGAATGCCTTGATCGTATTACAAAAAAGATACTTCAAAAAAGACGGTAAAGGAAAAACGATTGAAGACTGGAATGGAATGCTGACTCGCATTGCCAAGAACATCAGCGCCGGTGACAAAGAGAAGTTCAAACGCTATTATGAACTTCTGGACAGCGGAAAATTCCTACCCAACTCCCCCACACTGATGAATGCAGGGAGCGATCTGCAGCAACTTTCCGCCTGTTTTGTCCTTCCGATTGACGACAGTATGGAAAGCATATTCGAGACTATCAAGAATGCTGCCCTCATCCATAAAAGCGGAGGCGGAACCGGTTTCAGTTTCAGCCGTTTGCGTGAAGCTAATGCCAGAGTGCGTTCCACCAACGGAGTTTCCAGCGGTCCCATTTCATTTCTGAAAGTTTACAATGCTGCCACTGATGCGGTCAAGCAAGGCGGAACCAGACGCGGCGCTAATATGGCGATCCTTAATGTGACACATCCGCAGATCCTTGATTTCATTACCTGCAAGGAAGACACTACGCAACTGACTAACTTCAATCTGAGTGTCGGTCTGACAGAGGATTTCATGAATGCTGTCTATCAGGATCAGGAATATGAACTGATCTCACCTCATTATAAAAAAGTGGTGGATAAGCCAAAAGCCAGAGATGTGTTTGACCTGATCGTCGAGATGGCATACAAGAACGGTGAGCCCGGCATAGTGTTCCTGGACAGAATCAATAAATTCAATCCCACGCCAGAACTGGGGGACATCGAATCCACCAATCCCTGTGGGGAACAACCTCTTCTCCCATATGAAGCGTGCAATCTCGGTTCGATCAACCTTGCAGAGTTTGCCAATTCAGGAAAGATAGACTGGAAAGCGCTGCAGTCAACTGTGTATGACAGTGTGGATTTTCTGGATGACGTGATCGATGCTTCCCGTTTTCCTTTGCCGGAAATTGAAAAGATGGCAAAAGGCAACCGCAAGATCGGTTTGGGAGTAATGGGTTGGGCCGATCTTCTATTCCAGATGAACCTTCCCTATGCCAGCGATGAAGCGATCAGTCTGGCAGAAGACACTATGGAATTCATAGATTTTCATGCCAAGTCTCGTTCTGTCCAGTTGGCAGAAAAGAAAGGTAAATTCCCCAATTTTACCGGCAGCATATATCAGAAAGGAAAGTTGCTGCGTGAAAAGAATAAGCTTAATTGGTTCACATTAACCAAGGAAATTAGGACCAAAGGCATTCGCAACGCCACTGTAACTACGATAGCCCCCACCGGAACAATTTCCATGATTGTTGATACCTCAAGCGGCATAGAACCTCAGTTTTCACTTGTCTTCACAAAAAATGTAATGGACGGGGAGAGCTTGCTATATGTAAACAAATATTTGGAAAAAGCTCTTAAATCCGCTGGTATTTATGATCAGGAATTGCTTCAAAAAATCGCCCAGGAAGGCAGCATTCAACACATCAAAGAAATCCCCGCCAAGATCCGAAAAGTCTTTCAGACCTCTCATGACATCAGCCCGGAATGGCATATAAGGATGCAGGCCGCGTTTCAGAAATACACAGACAATGCTGTCAGTAAAACCATCAATTTCAGCAAGGACGCAACCCGTGAAGACATCCGGATGGCCTTTGAATATGCTTACAAACTCGGATGCAAGGGCGTTACAGTCTATCGGGACGGCAGTCGCGACAACCAGGTGCTGCAGACCACTAGCACTCCCAAGGAAAAAACTGAAACTGAGCGCAAGGTCGCTCCCAGAAACAGACCTGAAATCACACAGGGTATCACGCAAAAGGTGGAAACCGGATGCGGGCATATGTATGTCACCATAAATTCAGACGAACATGGAGCTTGTGAGATCTTCGTCCAGATGGGTAAAGTCGGTGGATGCGCTTCAGCACAATTGGAAGCCATAGCACGACTTGCGTCATTAGCGCTAAGGTCAAACATCAAACTGGAAAACCTGTTCAGACAGCTAAAAGGCATCCGCTGCCAATCTCCAATGTGGAACAAAGGCAAAATGATCTATTCCTGCGGAGATGCGGTGGGACAAGTTTTGGAACAGTACCTGGCGATCAATCCTAATGGCAGACAGATGCTTTCTGACATTACAGTAAGAGCTGCCGAGACTGTTGAATACGGAGCGCAAAGATTGATAGCCAATTGCCCTGACTGCGGCAGTTCCATCGAGCACCTCGAGGGTTGTCTCAAATGTCCATCCTGCGGCTGGTCCAAATGTTAGTAATTGACAAAAAGGCCCTTGAGTATTTTTAGGAAAGAACAAAAACAGAAATTGGAGTGAAAATGCGTTGTTCACATTGCAATGAAAAGCTGGCTATTCATGACCTTTGGTGCATTAAATGTTGTAAGCAAACAGAGCTGATCGCCAAAGACCTGTCTGCCATAAAGAATCTGAATGCTTCCTGGAAAAACTACAAGCCATATGAAGGAGTAAATCTGCCGGTTGGGATCTGGGCCACTTTAACAGGTTTTCTTCCAATGCTGATCTTGATCTGGCTGCTTAATCACACTCTGCCCGCCATCGGTTTATGGCCTTTTCTGGCTTTGCAAACAGTTGTATGGACCCTCTTTCTGCCCGTGCTGTTCGTTCCCTTTCATGCTGTTTGCAAAAGTGATGGATATAAGATTACCGTCAGAGATTTTTTTCAGTCGTTTACAAGTTATTTCCGGTATCTGCTATTCTCATTGATATCGGTATTCTTTTATCTGGCGATCTTTCTGATTTGCCAGGGAGATCCCATCTTGAATCTTGTGTGGCTGGTCCTTGTCCTGTATTGGGTTGCCATTGTTCTGCCCGTTCCGGTCATCATGGAAAGATACAACTTGAATGCTTTTCAAGCTGTTAAACTCTCCTATAAATATCTGGGTGACCTGCGCTGGAACATTTTTCTGATGGCACTAATCCTGGCTTCGGCCAATGTCCTTGCCCTGCTGCTTCTGATCATTGGACTGGCTGTTGTATTGCCTTTTACCTGGTTCGCTGTCAGAGATTATGTGGATAAACTCATCGAGAACGAAGTCATAGAAGTCAAGGCAGTGTAGATGAACCGTAAAGAAATCACTTCTCTGATAATTCTTTTGGCTGTGGTGGCTTTCGGTCTTTACAGATACGTCACCAGAAGCTATACGGCAGAAAAATCACAATATCTGATGGATACTATTGTGAGGATCTCTGCCACTTCCAAATCCAAGGACGTCAGCCAAAAGATCGATCAGGTGTTTGAGTACATCAAAAAGCTGGAAACAGATCTGAATGAGTATAAGCAGGGCGGTTGGCTTTGGCAGGTCAACAACACCAATGATTACAAATATCGCATGCACCCGGATGCATATGAACTGCTTGTTTTGGCAGACAGTTTGTATCGTTTCACCGATGGGAAATTTGACATCACCATCAAACCCGTGTTTGATCTCTGGCAGTTCAGTTCTGCCATTCCACAGCTTCCGGATTCTCTACTGATCAGGAAAACCCTTGCCCGCACCGGATTTGACAAACTCAGATTCGATCAGGAGTATTTGTACAAACCTTATGGTTTGCAACTCACTTTCGGTGCTCTGGCCAAGGGTTACATCATTGATAAAGCACGTGAATATATGCTCTCGCTTGATCTGTACAAAGGTTACATTGACTGCCATAGCAGCATGACATTTTTCGGGAACAGGATTTTACCTGAGATCGTAGGGATCCAGCATCCGAGAAAATTGAACGATATCATCGCCACTCTTCAGGTCAGAGATACATCGATTGGGACTTCTGGAGATTATCAGCAATATTTTGATATCGACAGCACGCGTTATCATCATATCCTTAATGCCAAAACAGGTTACCCTATCAAAGATGTTTATTCCGTAACTGTTTTGAATCCGTCTGCTTTGATGGCAGATGGACTGTCGACAGCCATTTTTGTTATGGATCCAGAGCAGGCGGTCGATCTGATCAAGCTGTTCCCTGATACGGAAGTAATTGTGTACTATCGCAAGAACGGCAGTATCATGTCTCTCAAATCACAAGGCATAAAATCAATGATTCAGAGTGAGCAGGGCTGATATGACCCCCAAAATCCACATTCCTGATATCCAGAATCAGAAGGATCACAGAAAAATCACGATAGACAAAGTTGGCGTAAAAAGCATCAAGTATCCCATTATTGTGTCAGACAGACGCAATGAGATTCAGCATACGGTGGCTGATATCAATTTCTATGTTGAACTCCCTCACTCGGAAAGAGGGACTCATATGTCACGCTTTGTGGAGGTCTTAAATCACTATCATCAGGAAGATATCATAAACAATCTGGATAAACTGCTGTCCGAGATTAAGAAGTCTCTCAAAGCTGACGCAGCTTACATAGAGATCAGTTTTGACTACTTTATTCTCAAACAGGCACCAGTTTCCAAAATCTCATCTTATCTTAATTACAAGTGTTTTTTCAAAGCATCCTTATCCTCTGGCTTTGATTTCTGGATAGGGGTCAAGGTCCCAGTTACCTCTTTATGCCCCTGTTCAAAAGAGATAAGTCAGTATGGCGCACATAACCAGCGTTCAGAAGTCACGCTGGCAGTTCAGTACAAGGATTTCATCTGGCTGGAAGAACTGATCGGTTTGATAGAAGAGACAGGCAGCAGTGAAGTCTATTCCCTGCTGAAAAGAGAGGATGAAAAGTATGTCACGGAACAAGCATACAATAATCCTATGTTTGTGGAGGACATAGTTCGTGAACTGACTGTCAAGCTATCTAATGACAAGCGCATCCTGCATTTTGAGATTGAATCCGAAAACTTCGAATCCATCCACAATCACAATGCCTATGCCTGCAAAAGAATATAATCAGGAGAAAAGATCATATCTTGATTCATGCCTCTGATTTCACTCTTCCCAACGGACTGAAAGTAATATCCGCCATTGACAGATCCAACCCCATTGTCTGTCTTCAGTTGCATGTCCGGACTGGCTCAGTCAATGAAACTGCTGTAACTTCCGGCTACTCTCATTTCATTGAGCATCTTACCTTTAAACAGACTGCGAATTATCCGGATAATAAGATTTCCGAAGTTATCCCACTGCTGGGAGGCATGATCAATGCCTACACTGAATTTGACTCCACCTGTTACTATCTCATGCTGCCTTCCGAACACCTGCAAGAAGGGCTCAGGATCCTTGCTGACATAGCCTTCAGGGCTCACTTTCTTGCAGCCGACATTGAGGTGGAAAAAGACATCATCATAGAAGAGATCAAGCAATATGCCAATGAGCCTGATTCTGGATTCATTGATTGGATCCAGACATCATATTTTCGCAGTAATCCACTCAAGAATCCTGTTCTGGGAACGCTTGAATCCGTCAGATCAGCCACTTTGACCAAACTCAGGAATTTCTATTATAATCGTTACAGACCCGATAATTGCTTTCTGGTAGTCACAGGATGCCTTGAACATAAAACTTTTACAAATGATATTCATAGCTGTTTCTCTGACTGGAAGCCCATTATCAAAAAAAGACAGTCCACCCTGTCTGTACCTCCTCCCGAAAAAAACGGGTTTCACTACTTTAATAAAATTTACAAAAGCAATGGAGATTATCTTGCTTTCATTTTACCTGAACTGGCAGAGACTGATAAACTCAGCCCTGCTCTGCTCATTATTACCAAAGCTTTTGCCTCAGGCAAGCAAAGCCGTTTGCATAAGAGACTGGTTGAGCAAGATAAAACTGCGCTGTCCATTCAATTGCATTCCATTAGTGGTATGAATAATGGCATCACCATTATCCAGATCCTTCCTCAGAAAACTCAACTGATTCCCGACATCGTTTATGCCTTTTACGATGAATGGCTAAAAGTCAGACACAGCTTTTTTTCATCTGAAGAGATTGAACTGGTGAAAAATGAACTGAGCTATGCCTGGCTTTATGATTTTGAATACATTGAGTCTGTAGCCGGCAGCCTTGCAGGTGAAGAGCTGATCGGTTCATATAAAGAGTTGTATGCCTACCCCGCTAAAGTTGCTCAGGTTAGTTACAATGATCTGCTTCATTGCCTTGAAAGTTATTGGCAAACTGATTATCTTGCTGTTTATCATCAGGGTAAAAACTCATTGCCGAGCAGGCTTCAGAGCAATATCAGAAAGCTCTTTTCACAATCTTTGGAGAGCAATTGCCATCCTGTGGTTCTTTTGCAAAGCACGGATCACGTTTCTGATAAGATAGGCAGTTTTGTTTCGGGAAAAGTCAGAATCAAAGCATCTGCTGATTTCTCTTTAATCACTTTGGATAACGGCATGACTCTGCTGATGAGAAAGATCAGCAGTAAACCCACTATCGGTCTCGCTTTGACCTCTTCCTTATCCCAGCTTTGCGAATCTGAAAATCAGGCCGGCCTGAACTATCTGACCTCGAATCTGCTCTTGTTTGGAACCAAGTACAGAAGCTTCGATGAAATCCAGAAAGAATGTCTGATGCATGGTTTCAATCTGAAGATCAGCCATACTTTAGAGACCACAACCCTTAAAGGAAAGTGTTTCCTCTTCAGCTTTGACAAGTTGCTGGCCCTGACTGCTGAGATCATTCAGACACCCCTTCTGCCTTTAAGCTATTTTCAGATAATTAAAAATGCTGTCATAGAAGTCATCAGGCGTGAAAAACAGAATCCCTTCAGTAACTCCTTCAATGGTTGGATGGATATGTTCTTCGGGAAGAACAGCAATCTCAGTAAACCATATGGCAACATCACAGAGACAATGAAGATTCGGCTCAGTCAACTGCAAAACTGGTATAATGAGCATTACTCTCTTCCGAATTTCAACATCTGCGTTACTGGCGACATCGATTTTCATAGAACCGCTGATCTCTGCAACACATATCTGACGGCTACAAGCAAGCATCGAGTTATCCCACAACCCCAACCTCGCATTCAGCACTCCATCTCAAATCTCAAAATCAGAAAGACAGCCTCCGATCAGTCAAATCTGATTTGGGGGGGATTGGGTTGCCCCTCTACTGATTATGAATCCAATACAGCTTTCTATGTCCTGGCTCAGATCATTGGCGGAGAGTTGTCTTCGCGCTTCTTCTACATTCTTAGAGAAAAATATGGCTATGCTTATCAGTCAGGCTTTGATTTCACTTCCATCCGGGATCTTGGTTTCTGGACTGCCTTTGCCATTTGTGACAAGGCTGATTATAAAGCAGTTCATAAACTCGTCTCTGAGATTTTTACAGATCTCAGATGCAATGGAGTCACAAGTGACGAACTGGAAAGTGCCAGGAATCATCTGAAAGGCATGCAGCGTTTTGATCTGGAAAGCCTTAGTTGGCAAGCATCCGCTATCTCCATTCTCTATGCCCTGGGTTATGATTATGACTATTTCCTGAACAGGGAAAAACGGCTCGAAGCAGTCAACCAAGACATCCTGAAGCACCTGTCAGAGTCATATCTGCAACCTCACAACACTTTCACTTATCTGGAAAACTGATCATGAAGTATGCACTCGGAATCGACATCGGCTCACGCAACACCAAACTTGTGTTGCTTGATGCAAAAACTTCTGACATTGCCTTCAGCACTTTTGCCGACAGCGGGATCAATCCTGTGGGTACCGTCTCAACTTTATTTGCTCAAGCATTGAACTCACTACATTGCATTGACACAGATATTGTTCTTTCCTGCATTACCGGTTACGGACGCAATCTGATGAAAGCTGATAAAGTTGTTTCTGAAATTAGTTGTCATGCGCTTGGGGTGCAGTTTTATCATCCTAATGTCAGGACCATCATAGACATTGGCGGGCAGGACTCTAAGACCATCAGTCTGGATGAAAACGGTCATATAATAGACTTTGTCATGAATGATAAATGCGCCGCTGGAACAGGCCGTTTTCTGGAAATGGTGGCAATGAAACTTGGCATCACTTGTGACAAACTGGACAAAACTGCTGCTGAATCAAATCAGGATTTTCACTTGAGCTCAACCTGCGTGGTTTTTGCCGAATCCGAGATCATCGGTCTGATAGCAAAAGGAGTTTCTGCAGCTGACATAGCCCGTTCCGTGCATCTTTCCATCTCGGATAGAATTATCTCTCAGCTCAATCAGCTTGCCTGGAAGCCGCCTCTTGTCTTCACAGGAGGAGTTGCTCTCAACAATGATCTGAAATCTATTTTCTCCAAAAACCTGAACACAGATGTCATCGTTCCTCCGGAACCTGAGCTCACCGGCGCTTTGGGCGCTGCTCTCATCGCTTTGAGAGAAACAGCCAAATGAGTAGTTGGCCAAACTAGTAGATGTTTTTTATTGATGTCATTCCTGCGCAAGCAGGAATCTTAGCAGGAAAATGAAACAAGACTATCATCTTCACACCGATTTCAGTGCTGACAGTCAATTGAAGCTGTCTGAACTCATCCCTCACGCCATCACACTTGGCTATGATGAGATTGCTGTCACTGAGCATCTTGACCTGCTGCCACAGGAGCTTTCGGTCTTTGGTGTCCCCTCTCTGGTCAAATACAAAAACCTGGTCGATCATCTTCGCAAGCAGTATTCAGAGATAAAAATCATCTGGGGCATCGAAGTCGGTGACTTTCAGGATGTGAAGTGCCAGGCCGACCCCTTGCTGAGTCAGATGCTGTTTGAACTTGTCCTGGGCTCAGTGCATTTTACGGGTGATCACATCAATGTCGCCATCCCGCTCAAGAAACCCTTGTCCAAAGATGAGATCAGCCAATACTATGATAATAATCTGCGCCTTGTCCAGACCTGCGATTTTGATGTATTGGCACACCTTGGTGTCTATAAGAGATATTACACCTCAATTCCTGATGAAAAACATTGCCTGCCAATAATTACAGACATTTTCAGAGCCATGATCGACAAAGGAATCGCTCTGGAACTGAATCTTGCCTGCCTGCGCAAACCTTACAAATCACTGATCCCGGAACCTGTTTACCTTGAGCTCTATCAGAAACTGGGCGGCAAGCTTGTCACCATCGGTTCTGATTCTCACTCGCTTGAGCAATTTGATTTTATGTATGAAACTGCTTTTTCTGCTATTATCCAATACGGTTTTGAGCACCTAAAAAAATAACCCTTTCCTGCTTGGCTCTTGCTTGATTATCAGTATTGGAATATGCTTCCGTTGGTGAATTCCCTGATGATGGAATTATAAGGTACCAAAGTTTCCGGGATGTCCTTAATGTAGTAAAGCAGGGTCAGCAGACGCTGTGTTTCAGTATAGACAGGTGACTTGGGCGCGATCTTCTGAAGCATTTTCCAGGCATATTTTTTGAATACTCCCAGCTCATAGGTCAGGCTGCTGTTGAACATGATATCAGCATTTTCCTGAAATGGGAAGATGTTTTTCTCTTCGCCTTCTCTGACATCGCGCCAGCGCAGCAGAGTCTCTTCCGCTGTGTATCCGCGGTACCTGTAATCGCGCACCATGCGTCTGATCAGTCTGCAGTCCGTGGTTGGGACCCGGTTGTGATTATCGATGTTGAGCTGATTGAGGGCACTGACATATATTTTCACTTTATTCTTTGCTGGTATGTCAGCAGTTAAAATATCATTCAGGCCGTGGATGCCTTCCATTACCACAATTGAATCCTTGCCAAGTTTGACAGGCGGGTGAACTCTCTGGCTGCGGCCCTTGGTAAAATTGAATTTCGGCAGTTCCACAGCTTCGCCATTCAGAAGCTGGGTCATTTGTTTATTGAGCAGATCGATATCCAGAGCATATAAACTTTCAAAGTCATAGCTGCCGTTTTCTTTTTTGAGAGTCTTTTCACGAGCGAGAAAATAGTCATCCAATCCGATGACCATGGGAGTCGCTTTACTGGCCTGGAGTTGAACAGACAGACGCTTGGCAAAGGTTGTCTTGCCTGAAGATGAAGGACCTGCGATCAGGACAATTTTCCAATCCGGATTGGCAACGATCTGAGCGGCGATCTCGGCGATCTTTTTTTCATGCAGAGCTTCTTCCACCAGGATGAACTGCGAAATGTCATAGGTGTCTATCAGTTTGTTCAGATCCACCATGTTATGCACTTTGAGGATATTGAGCCATTTGTCATGTTCCTGGTGCATATTAAATAGCTTGGCAGGAATACTGAAAGGCTGGCTCATCTTGCATTGCTTGCCCGCCGGAAAGCGAAGAATGAATCCCGATGCTTTATAAACCAGTTCAAAGCTGTCTATGAACTTTGTATTATCCGCCAGCGGACGAATGTAGAAATCGTAAAATTTCCCGCATTTATAGATGTGAATCTTGCGCTGGGAGTAGTATTGGAAGTTCTTCAGCAGATCACTTCTGCCCATCGAGCCGAAGATCTCTTCCGCTTCGTCAAAGCGGACTTCGATTTTATCAATGGGAATTTCACTTTGCACGATCTTGCGCATCTCATCCGAAATGCGCTGGCAGTCTTGTTCCGTAAAGGTTTCCACCCCAAATAATTCACAAAACACCCCGTCTCCTATGGAGTGCTCTGCCACCAAGTCATGCTCACTGCCAAAGATGCTGTAGAGCGCTTTGGCAAGTATGAACAGGGCTGAATCCTGATAAATCCTATAACCTTCCGGATGCAGGAACGTGATGCCGTCCACCAGTGTGTCTCTGTCCAGCAGGTATTCATCATTGACATAATGGCTATGGTTGATTTTGTAGGATAAGACAGGGCAGGCAAGTTCAGGCACATTTTTCATGATGTCCTGAATGGTAACAGGTTCTTCTGTCTCAAAGACCTGAAAGGGACTACTGTCGATTCTGAGTTCTATTTTCATAACTCAGGACTTTTCTGACTGACCGGTGAATTCGTCAAGCAAAACCAAAAGAGGTGAAACATGAAACAGCACAAACTCAATCTCAGACGTGAATTAGGCCAATACCTGGGCATCCTGATCGGGGCAGCCATTTTCGGGATTGGCTATTCCTGGTTCCTTATCCCCTATAACATCGTCCCGGGCGGCGTTGGCGGCATAGCGCAGTTGTTTCATTTCTTCTTTGGATTTCCAGTCGGCATGACCATGATCGTCATCAACATCCCTCTTTTCATCATCAGCTTTATCTTTATCGGCAAGTCATTTGGCGCTAAATCGTTATATGGCATGTTTGCCAGCTCAATGATGACCGACCTGCTCAGTCTGCCGTCCCTGTACAGACTAGGCCTGATCGAGAATCTGGAGAAGTATACATTTCTGGTCAAAGGCAAACTGGCCTATGCCATGCTCGCTCCTAATGACATATACCTCAGCGCGATAGCCGGAAGCGTTCTCTTGGGACTGGGACTCGGCATAATTTTCCGATTCAGAGGTTCCACCGGCGGCACGGATATCCCCGTAGCCCTGATCAAACAGAAGGCAGGGCTCAGCATCGGAACCGGCTACTGGCTGGTGGAAACTTTCATCATTTTAGGTGTCGGGATTATTCTGCATGACCTCAAACTTGTCATCTGGGGATTTTTGAACCTGTTCATTTCCACCAAGATCACTGACCTTGCCAGTGAAGGCCTGCCCTACATCAAAGGCGTCTATGTCATCTCAGACAAGGTTGCGGAGATACGCGACGACATCTTTGAGCGCCTGGACAGAGGCGTAACCTTCTTTAAAGGCACCAGCGGTTTTCACAATAGAGACATCAACGTCCTCTTCTGTGTGGTCAACCGGCGTCAGGTTCCGGAGCTGACCGACATCGTCAAAGACATCGACAAGGAAGCTTTCATGATCGTCACGGATGTCAATGATGTAATGGGCTACGGTTTCAGGACCCGCCAGTTTACCTTGAAAGACAGTTAAACAGCGCCGGGAATCTAACTAATCCTCTGTTTGATTTATCACTTTATATCAGCTAAAATTCGAATTGTTCTGCATACATGCATCCCGGGCACTTCCCGGGCAGTTCCCGGGTCAAGCCAAGGAAGTGCCAGGGAATCTTAAGAAAATAAAACACATATGATGCATCAAATGAATTGGAAAGGCAATAGACAGATAGATGGGCTAAGGATGGTATTTATGGGTTAGATATCGATTTGAAGCAGGTCCCGGATCACGTAGGAAGCTGCCATCATACCCATTATGGCAGGCATGTAACTGATCGAGCCAATGGTCTGACGCTGCCTGCCGCGCTGGATGATGATCTCATCGGCTTCGTCATCTTCCTCGCTGTCCGGCTTGAGCGGTTTTTCGGAAGAATATACCACAGGCAGATCGATCGGCATTCCGCGCCGTCTGAGATACTTGCGCACCCTTTTGGCAAGCGGGCAATTCCAGCTTTGGGAAAGTTTGCCGATATGGATCTGGGTCGGGTCAAGGCGGTTGCCTGCCCCCATCACGGAGATGATGTTAATACTGCTTCTGATGGCATATACCAGAAGCCCGACCTTGGGACCCAGGCTGTCGATGGCATCGATGATATAGTCCAGGTCTTTAAGATAGCGGCCACGATTGTCCTGAGCCAGGAATTCATTCACGATTTCCACTTCCGCCGAAGGATTGATCTCCAGAATGCGCTGTTTCATCACCTGCGTTTTGGGCTTTCCGATGGTGCTTTGCAGAGCTATTAACTGCCTGTTCAGATTGGACAGATTGACAAAGTCAAAGTCAATGATCAGAAATGAGCCCACACCCGCTCTGGCAAGCGCTTCCACGGCATAGGAACCAACTCCGCCCAGACCAATGACGGCAACCCTGATCTGGTTCAGTTTCTGAACATTTTCAGGGCTGATGAGTATCTCGGTTCGGGTGAACTGGCTATAATTCATAGCTGTTAAGACGCTCTAAGTAAAGTATTGCTTTGCATTATTAGCCAGAACCATCTGCAATGATTCAAGTTTCACGCCATTCATCCGGCTCACGATCCTGGCATAGTTGACCAGTTCAATCAGCGGATTTAGCTGATCAGAACTGCCCTTTTCAGGTTTTCTTAGGTTGAAGGGAGCGTCGGTTTCGATCAGGAAATTGCCATATGTGATGATGTCGTTGATGATGTCATGTTTCAGCGAGTCGATCAGAACCTTGCCCATGGAAAAGGTCAGATCAAAAGCGCTGAATTGCTTCACCACCTCTTTGGAAGCGTAAAATCCATGCCATATACCACGCACAGGCAAATCTTTCAGAATCTTGAAAAAAACATCATAATGCCCTACGATGTGAAAAACGCAGGGCAGATCATAAGCTCTGGCCAGCGAGATCTGGTCCCGGAGCAGTTTCACCTGTTCATCCAGACGCCGGTTCCTTTTATCCAGTCCGATTTCGCCGATGGCATAAAGCTGCTTGTCTTTGGCCAACTGCTCCAGATCATCCAAAGAAAGTTTCGTTCCTTCATCATAAACGGGATGAATTCCTGCCGAGAATTTTATCTTGTCATTGCGGTTTAGCTGATGCCAACGCACCTCTTCCTTGCTCAAAGCGCAGGACAGCCAACCCTGAATGTCACGTTTTGCCGCTGTTGATAGGACTTCCTGAAAGTCATACAGCTTTGCAACTTCTGTCAGATGGCAGTGCCCGTCATACCAATTCATTCTTACCTCGTGCTTGGAGCAGTTTTATGATCTCTGCGGCTGCCCGCTCTCCGGCTTTGCCATCAAGTTTGTCAAAAAAGATCTGATTGGCTTGGGCTCTGGCTTCAGCCAATTCTGTTTTGTGCGCCAGAGCATGCTCAATTGTGCCTGACAGTTGATCAAATCCGGAAACTCTGTAACTGATGCTTTTGATCAAGATGTCGATTTCATCCAGGCTGCGCTTTGCCTTGTTGATTTCAAATGTGATCATCGGCTTGTCCAGGGCACAGCTTTCTGCCAGAATGGAACTTGTGTCACCCACCACTACATCAGCAATTTTAATGTATGGCAGAATATCATAATCATCTATAAGATATACGTCAGGCGTTTGTTTAATGGTTTGTTTATAGATTTTATCGATCCAGGGATGTGTGGTCACCAGCACATTGTATTTGTTTGTAAGACCGGACAGTTTATCATGCCACATCCCGATGGCTGACATTCCGGAAGCGTCATAAGTCGCTGTAAAAAGAACGGTTGGTTTGGCAGGATCATGATTGAGTCTGCTTTTCAACTCATCCAATACGCCATCATTAATAGTGTTATCAAAGGCGGGATCCAGTTTGGGAAATCCGACTGCTTGGGCAGATTTCACGCCATGACTGTGACCAACTTGAACGTCTTGTTCAGATGTCATCAGATAAAGGTCAAACTCATTGTAGGAAGCGGAAGAAGTCATTCTTTTAAAATGATAAGCGCCATGCCTCATGCCGATCTTGATGATGGCGGAACAGGGAAACTTATGAGTGGAGTGCCTTGCCATGATCACAACTTCCGGAAAGGCAGGCCAGTTTATGAACTTAATCCCATGGCCTTGCAGGAATTCTTTGGCTGCTTTTTTATCAGCGACATATGTAACAATCCCCAGATGTTTCAAAACCGGTGCAAAAACAAAATGGTCCAGGGGATCGCCACAGTAAAACACCATAGGCTCCAGTTTATTCAGCAGTTTCAGCAAGTGCCAGACAGCGCAGTATGGAATTGTTAGCAGATATTTGGAAAACACCATCAGAACAACTTTTTCTTGTGCAGATAGGTCAGTAAGGCGTGGCTGAGTTCTTTTTCGAAGACAGGTTTGTGATTGACGAATGACCAGTTTCCGCCGGAGTTCAGATAATAGCCTTTGCCTCTGACAAGGGCGTTGATGCCGAAATGCAGAGCCTGAAATTCAAACAGGAAAAACTCGTTGTCCTTGACGCCGATATCCAGTGACAGACAGGGGCTGTCAAATTTGTCAAAAAACTCTTTGGAATATGTCAGCAGCTCCTCAGGCGCCTGAAAATCAAAGGTGAAACGCTTGGCACCGCTGGCTCTGAAATCATCCTTACGGGTCAAACGCTTGGTTACGTAGTAATGCTCACCGAGGATGATGACCCTGTAGTCAAACTGCAGGCCCGGAACGAATCTCTGCAGCACAAAGCAGATTTCCGGCGTTATGTAGTCCCTGTATTGTTCAAAGTCTTTTTTGCTGTCAAACAGGTCATAACCCATGAACTTTTTGGGCAGCCGCAGATATTTTCGTCTGAACAAGTCCAGCTTGGTTGTAATAGACGCCTTGGGTTCAAGTTTTTTGATTGTATCCAGCAACTGCTCCTTTGATTTAATGAGAAAGACGCCTTTGCCGTTGGAACCTTCAATGGTCTTTAAAACAACGGGATAATTAATCACATATTCTTCCAGTTCACGTTTACTGCTGAAGTAAAGCGAGGGCAGATTGGTGATGCCCAATGCTCTTTTCTGGCTTTCCTGGTAGCCCTTGTTCTCGTGGCAATGCAGAAGCTCATACGAAGGAATTAGAACATTTCCATTGTTCTGAAGAGCATAAACAGTGTCCTTTATGTAGTGGCGGAGGTTCTCTCTTTGGCTGAAAGTGTAAAATACGACCGCCTCTCTGATTTCAATTTCACCATTCATCACTTTGTGAAACGGGTACTCAGTCACCTGAATACCATGTTTTTCCAGATCTTCTATCAGCGCCTTGGTGTTGAGGCTGACCCACGGTTTTCTGGTCTGGCCGAAAAAGTGGTCATAACCAGTCAGCAGAGTTATCTTTCCGTTCATCCCATCTCCAATGCAGCTAAAACTTCTTTCAGGACAGTATCAGGAGTGATGTTTTTCATGCAATTAAAATGTTTGAGAGGGCACTTTTTGTGTCCGTGTTTGCCGCATGGACGGCAGCCGAGATCAAGTTCCACAACTCTGTCATTGGCTCTGAAAGGATAAAATCCGAACCTTTTCACTGTCGGTCCGAAGATGGCGACCACGTCTGTCTGGACAGCGTTGGCAAGATGGAGCGGGGCACTGTCATTGGTCAGAATTAGTTTCAGTTTCTGGATCAAAGCAGCGGAGCCAAGCAGAGAAAGCTTTCCTGCTATGTTTAAAGCTTCGGAATCAGCCAGCAGGGCAATTTCCTGGCAGAGTTGAAAATCTTCTTTTCCGCCGATCAGAATTGCCTTGACATCTCTTTTATCAAGTTCCCTGATCAGTTCTGCAAAGTATACAGGCAGCCAGCGCTTGGTCGGCCAAACTGAGCCGGGAGCAATTCCTATTACTGTCTTATGTTTTCTGAGAAATTCGCCGGCTTCGCTTTCAACCCTTTCATCAGTTTCATCATCCCAAAACAGCTCTGTCTGGTGGTCATAAACTTGATCTGTCAAAGCAGTCATCAGCCGCAAATAACGCTTCACAACGGGAACGCCTTTGGGCAGGTCAATGGTCATTGTCAGTAGTTTTTGTCTGGGAAAACCCAGCCGGTTGGGAATGCCTGCCATCAACATTAGCAAAGATGATGTAAAATGCAGTTGAGCTGACACTGCCAGATCATACTTCTCGTTCCTCAATTGTCTGAGCAATGGGATAAATGTCAATATCCGTCTTGCTTTATCCCTCTTATTAAAAGAATATACTCTGCGAATCTGAGGGTTGAATTTGAACACGATGGCAGTTTCAGGAATGCACAGAACATCCAGTTGAGCTTGCGGATAAGTAAGTTTCAGAGCTCTGATCAGAGGCGTAGTGAGGATGGCGTCGCCCAGGAAAGCGGTCTGAATGAGCAGGATCTTCTTGTAATCAGGCATGAGTCAGCCTTTGATAAAGTTCGATGTAGGCATCCACTGTCTTATGTATGTCAAAAGCTTTGACTGACTGTAATGCCTTTTTTCCTAAAGCAGCGGCAGTTTGCGGATTGTCGATTAAATATAAAATCGCTTGAGCCAGGGCATCGGAATCTCCTGTATTAACAAGTAGTCCGTTTTCTCCATCCTTAATCATTTCAGGAATGCCACCGGCTTTGGTGGCAACGATCGGCAAACCGACTGACATTGCGTCCAATACAGATGTCCCCAATCCTTCCTTATTGGAAGCAAGAACAAAGATTTCAAATGCTTTAAGGAATTCGCCCACCTGGCTCTGAAAACCAGCAAAAATGAATCTGTCGGCAATATTTAGCTCTTTTGTATGCTGCTTCATCGGCTCCATCAATTCGCCTTCACCCACTGCCATGAACCATATATCCTGCCTGGCCTGACAGATTTTTGACGCAGCTTCAAGCAAATTCGGATAGTCTTTGTGGCCTGCCAAAGCGGCTGCTGTTCCCACAAGTTTCGCCTGAATAGGTATTCCCCATTTCTGTCTGAAATCGATGGGAACTTCAATATGATCAAATCTGTGTGTGTCAATCCCGCTGTGGATTACCGAAAGCTTGTTATCTGGAACACCGTCTCTGTGCAGAACCTGTCTGATCTCTTCAGAGATGCAAACTATGTGATCAAGCAATTTTGTATTGTATTTCAAGACTGAAAATGGGTTCTTTTTGATGGAGAAATCCACTCTTCGGGTGGCGACAAGCTTCAGTTTGCGGTTAAACAGCTTTGCCCAGAGCCCGCAGCTTACCGAGTGCCCGCTGTGCAACTGCAGAATGGATGCTGAATAGC
>Ga0209610_1000146_pt1 | contig 35287 bp, 24 predicted proteins | sample LakKivw275mmetaG_FD_184137 | JGI IMG/M metagenome (GOLD analysis project Ga0209610, IMG submission 184137) | Anoxic lake water microbial communities from Lake Kivu, Rwanda to study Microbial Dark Matter (Phase II) - Lake Kivu water 275m metaG... | ecosystem: Environmental > Aquatic > Freshwater...
ATATTTGGGGGATTGGGCTTATAATGATACGTATTATGTTGGTTACGGAAGTGTACGAAATCCAAATTATTTAGGAGATCAAGGCAATTTGAATTGTTTTATGGGCTGTGTAGCAGCTTGTTATTACTATAATTCATCGAACAGCAATAATATAAAATCAAAATGTTCATGGTATATTAACAGCAGAAGACTTGATATTGTTGGTTATCCAGGTTTATTTGAATGGGGTGAGTTTTATATTTATGAATTGTTATATTTATCAAATCCAAATGAACAAATGCCCGAAGTTACAGCACCAATACCTCCAACTTCCTATTCACAGGGATCTTGGACTAATAGCGAGTTTGGAATACTCAGAAAACCGATTACCAATACGGATGATTTGGTAAATAATCCATCTATGTATATCACATTTAAGCATAGCATGAATCATTGGCATAATCATGCCGACCAGACTTCCTACTCCTTTTTTTATAAAGGGAAGCAGTTTCTACTTGATCCTGGTTATAGAAACAATTTTATTAACAACTCAAATTATACTCATACCTGGATGGAATCTCCCTATGCCCATAACATGATTGTAGTAAGCCCATTAGATGATACTGAAAGGGATGAATTACAACACGGATATATTGAATTTGATGATGATACATACATTGACGGAAGTTACTTAAAATGTAATGGCAGTGTTATTAATCACTCATTTAGACCAACTTGCAGACAGGAAAATACAAATCCTGATTCCGATAATTACCTTTACAAGTCTCCAGCATATAAAAAGTATTTTACAATAAACAACAATTCAGATTTATTACAAACATGTTTACGTTACGATTATTCAGCTCCTTTGGGAGGCTTCACTGTTGATTTAACACGTTCATATATTAGGGATGGTGAGTTGTTCTTTATATTTGATGATTTAGTATCATCGAACAACAGTTTTATATCATACTGGAATCTGCTGCAAATGGGGTTTACTGAAAACAGCATTGGGTTACCTGAGACTGGCAGTCATTATAGTTGTTTCAGTTTAACAAAAGGTTCTGAGAATGATCCAAGTTACCCCAATAACTTGGATTGTGTTGATTTTGCCTTGGGTAATAATATGAGTGCATCAAGTTTTAATGATAATCCAATTCCTATTAATATTGACCAAGAAACGTCTACATCCTATAGTAATTACCCTCTTCCCTCGTGCAATACAATATTAGAAAGGATTGGAGGAGATACCTCACAAGGTATAAGGGTTGGAAACCGGCATAAATGTATTAATCATAAGAGGGTCAGATCTTCTGCATGGGGAGTCTCACCGAAATTTTTAACAGTTATTGCCCCAAGGGAAACATATAACTCACCTCTAAGGCTAGGCTCAGATATTTATAATTATGGCATTTACTATGGAACTTGTATCATATCCAAATCACATACTAACCAATCTGCTTGTAAAACATATGCTTGTTGCAGTAATGGCACAGATATTTCTGCAGTATATCAGAATTCGGTTTCAACAAATACAATCAATACTAATTCCAAATTCTTTGTTGTAACAAAACCTGATGACTCGAATTTACCACAAACTTGTTTAGATAATTCATTGATCTTAATTGAAGGTAATTATCTAATTTACAACAGTAATGAGGTTTACCGCATTTATACTCAAGGTGTCGATATAACAAATGCGAGTTACCTGAATGGTTGTTTGCATGTAGAATTACATGCTAGCTCAGAATGCCTTCCAAAATTCAAAATATCCAGAAGTGGAAATTTGCCCCAGAACTTCAGTGCATCTATGCAATATTCAAATCCAGTTATTCCACCAGCAGAACCTGAAATTGGAACCACTATTGAAGACATAGTCCAAATGCTTGCGTATGATGAAGATTACTTCTATGTCAATTACAGCATAGATGATTTAATGGCAGAATGTTTATTAAACTCTGACACATATATCTTTAAAGGGGAATATGTCAGTCCCATGAATTGGTCTCTTTTACAATTCCAAGGACAGGAAATCACTCTGTCCGGCGATTGGGCCATACCTCCTGAAAGCAGGATAAATATAACCGGGAATAGTTCTATCACCTTGAGCCCAGATTTCAATATAGCAGTTGATGGTGTTCTTTCCATAACAGGCATGGATAACGGTTCCAGATGCAGTTTGTTTTCACCGGATGAAAACAACTGGGGACAGATTGTTGTAAATTCCTGCGGCAGATTGGAAATGCAATATGCGAATATCGAAAAAGCCACTGTTATCCAATCCAGAGGCAAACTCGATATCAGAAATGTTACCATAAACAACTGCCAGGCCGGAATCATGCTGATCAGCCGGGCTGACGGCTGGATAGAGGATACAGTAATATCCAATTGCGACGGTTATGGGCTTGTGCTGCAGAATTGCTTGCCTGATGCATACAGGTCGCGCTTCTCAAAGCTTCATTTCAATAACAATAAGTATGGCATATTCTTATATAACTCATCTCCCATTATCGATTCCATCATGGTTGTGAACAATGATGAAGTAGGAGTTCTGTGTATGCGGAATTCCAATCCCTATATAACCCGATCTGCCTTTTCTGACACATACATACATCTGGATGATACCGAAAGACCCGAATTCACATTATACCAGTCCTGCTATCCGATCTTGGATAAGAATGATATCATCTTTGGTGATGGCTATTCGCTCTTTTCTTATGACCCCAATCCGTTTCCCTATGCCTGCCCTAACAACTATTGGGGAACTATCGATGAGAGCATAATAGCTCAGTCGTTTTACCCGCCTGAATGGCCGGTAGATTTCATTCCCTTTTTAACGGATTCATTTCATTCGGCAGGAAACCAGAATCTTATCGCGAGTTATTTCGAGCAGGCACTTGGCTTTGAGGAGAACAACGAACTGGCAACTGCAAGACTTATGTACAAGACCATAATTGTTACATATCCCACTGCCGAGGTTGCAATGGCAGCAGCTTCCAGATTGGTCTGCATAGCTGTAACCGAAGAAGAACTTATCCTGGCAAAGAATTACCTGGAAGGAATCTATGACCAGTACCCCAGCACCAAGTTAGCAGAAACTGCCCGGCTGGATTACCTGGTCTGTCAACGCTTGCTGGAAGAGTATTCAGAAGCCATTGCAGGTTATCAGGAGTTGCTCGAAAACTGCAGCACCTATATTGACTCATTACTTACTCAGTTGGACATAATCTATACCTTTCTGGAAGCTGAGTCCAATGGAAACAAGGCCTTGACAGAGACCGTCATGTGCATTGGAGAACTTTTGATCAGCAGCAAGCGGGCAAAAGAACTGGAGTCTCAAATATTGGGTATTTTACTCAATCAGCCTTATCCCGGAGAAGTGACCTATCATGTGCCCGATTACATTGTTGTCACAGATAATTATCCCAATCCTTTCAATCCAACTACTACAATCAGATTCTCAATTCCCAAGAGTTCTGATTGCGAACTGATCATCTACAACGTTAAAGGCCAGGCAGTCAAACATCTGATGAGTGAGACAAAAGAAAGGGGTATCTATCGCCTGATCTGGGACTCAAAAGATGATAACGGCAGTCTGGTTGGTTCAGGAGTTTATTTCTACAGAATTAGGATCGACGGGCTCGCAACCACTAAGAAAATGCTGTTGCTGAAATAATCCAGAGGCTTTCTTATAAACCCCATCAGCCAAGACGGGGTTTTCTATTGTGTATTAGAGGGACACCCCATAACTTTTAGTGCATTGTATTGTAACGCATAAGCATTTAATGACATGGCTGCATAATATGTCCTGAAATAGTGCTTAACAATAAACAGCAGGCTCCTAATCCTTGAATCATCTAAAAACTAAGAAAAGTACCTATCATGCATACAGTATCCTCTGGCCTGCCTTTGCTTTTTGATGAGCAAAAGAACTTCATTATCAAACTTATGAAAGAAGTTACAAGGGATTTTACCTCATGCTCAAAGTATTATTATGTAGCCAGTAACGATGACCCTATGTAGCCAAAAAACCAGGCTTGTGTAAAAATGGGGTATCCATGTATGAAATAAAACATAGATTGACAGGAAAGGATAAATGGAGTAAATTGTTAAAAATGTAAATCAGAGGTCATAAGAGATAATAGTATGAAGCGCAAACCACTTGATGCCAAAGAAATAGAGAACAATATCAAGGTCGTAGTCGAGGAAATTGCCAAACAAAGAGATAAGCAGACCGGGCATATTCAAAATCTCACCAGAATTGGTGTGGCCCTGTCTTCCATCAATAATCTGGAGAAGATCTTCAATCTCATTCTGGATGAGGCGATCGCTTTCACCAATGCAGATGCGGCAACGATCTATAAAGTTTCTGAGGATAAAAAATCACTTGAATTTGTGTTGGTATTCAACGAGTCTCTTAAACTCAGGATGGGCGGGACCAACGATCCGATCACCTGGCCCCAAATTCCTCTCTATGATAAAAACGGCAGACCGCATCTTAAGTACATCGTGACCAATGTTTATCACAAAAAACGCTTGTTGTGCTTTGAAGATGTATATGAAACCAGGGATTATGACATTTCCGGCACAAAAAAGGTCGATGCGCAGAATAACTACCGCAGCAAATCAATGCTGACCATTCCGCTGATGAACCACGAAAATGAAGTTTTGGGCGTGCTGCAGGTGATCAATGCTCTGGACCGTCAGGGGAAAGTCACGACCTTTAAAAATGACTTCATAGTGATGCTCAAGTCCCTGGCAGCGCAGGCCGCGATCGCAATGTCCAACCGCAAGCTGATCAATGACCTGGAAACCCTGCTGCTGCAGTTCATGCATTCCATAGCCAAAGGCATTGAACGCAAGAGCAAATACTCCTCCAACCATATTATCAGGGTCTCCACTCTGGCAGATATGTTTGCCCGCAAGATCAATGCCGATGTTTCAGAAAAATACAGGGATACCGTGTTCAGTGAAAATGAACTGAAAGAGCTTTCCATGGCAGGCCTGATGCATGATGTGGGGAAGATCGTCACACCGGAATACATAATGGATAAATCTACCAAACTGGAAGGTGTGGTTGACCGGATCGAGATCATAAAAATGCGCTTTAAACTTTTCAAAACAGCCATTCAGTTAGCTGTGAGTGAATTAGGAGAAGTCGCAGTTATTGAACCATCTAAAGAGTGGTTTCCTAATGTGAAACTTCGAAACATTGATGACATATTCAGACAACTGGATTTCGATCTCGAGTTTCTAACCGATGTCAATACTGGGAAGGAATATACTGCAGACGATGTTATAGACAGGATTGCGAGGATCAAAAATATCGTCTTCAACCACGCTGGAGAAACTTGGTCATTAGTGACTGATGAAGAGTACAAATATCTGGTTATCAGGCGCGGAACTCTGACTTCCGAAGAAAGAAAGGTAATGAATGAGCATGTGCAGGTTACCTGGGAAATGCTTTCCGAACTGTCCTTTCCACAGAAATATCAAAATGTGGCGTTGTATGCCGCATCTCATCATGAGAAACTCAACGGCAAGGGTTATCCGCAAGGATTGGATGCAAAGAAACTGCCTCTTCAGTCACGCATTCTGGCGATTGCAGACATATATGAAGCTTTGACTGCTGCTGACCGACCCTACAAAAAAGGCAACAAACTCAGCGAAGCCCTGAAAATTATGGCTGAACTGGCAAAGAACAAAGACATTGATGCCGGCCTGCTTGATGTGCTGCTCGACAGCGAACTGTATCTTGAATTTGCACAGCAGTATCTGCGCTCAGATCAGATCGACGAAATTGACATCAAAACTATCAAGAAGATCTATCACCCGGAGCTGAAATATTAGTTCGATTAAAAAGCTGACAGCAGGTAAACTCTGGCTTGCACCATTGGCCGGATATACAGACCGTCCCTTCCGACAGATCTGTATAGAGTGGGGTGCTGACGTCGTAGTCAGTGAAATGGTCAGTGCGGACGGCATCATTCATAAGCAGAGGCAAACCCTCGCCTATCTGCACTTCACGGAAGAGGAAAGACCTTTCGGTGCGCAGCTTTTCGGCTCAGACCCTATGGTCATGACCAGGGCAGCAGAAGCTGCGCTAATCTATAAGCCGGACTTCATTGATATCAATATGGGCTGTCCGGTGAAAAAAGTCATCAAAAGACGAGCCGGGGGGGCTCTGATGCATGATCTTACCCGTGCCATAGAGATCGTTAAAGCAATCAGACAAGCTTTGCCAGATGATTTTCCGCTTTCTGTTAAGTTTCGCTCAGGAACTGATATCAGCCATCTCAACTATCTGGATTTCGGGCTTGCCATGCAGGATGCGGGCGCTGATTTTGTTACACTTCATCCCAGAACTGTCAAACAGATCTTTTCCGGAATGAGCAATTGGGAACATATCAGGCTTCTGAAACAGCATTTGTCCATACCCGTGATTGGCAACGGTGACATAAAAAATGTGGAAGATGCTCTGCAGATGTTGTCTGAGACGGGCTGCGACAGTATTATGCTGGGGCGTGGAGCTTTGGGACAACCCTGGGTCTTTAAACAAATTAAAGCTGCTCTGAATCAGGAAAGCTGTGTTGAAATATCCTCTGAAGATAAACTGGATACGGTCATCAAACACATCGACCATGCTCTTGAAGTAAAACCGGAACGGCTGGTCGTCAAAGAGGTGCGTTCCCAGCTCTGCTTTTACACCAAAGGGATCAGCGGCAGTGCTAAACTGCGGGACGCCATCAATCACACGGAAAGCATCACTGGGATAAAAAAACTGTTGACGGATGCTTTCCGGTAATAAATAAAGAAATTCATTGAGGAGTACGATATGAACACTACTTTTGAAGATGAAGATATCAAAGCCAAGGAAATTAATCAGGACGAAGCAGAGCAGGCAAAGGAAAAGGTCATTTTCACTGATGATGACCGCAAGATGAAGTTCTATGAAGAATTGCGGAGAAAAGTTAGGAAATACTCTCAGGAAAAAGGTGGCAAAGCAGGTGTCCTGTCTGAATACCTGTTTGCTCTGCCGGATTTCTTTGTGCTGCTGACCAGGTTGGCAATTGACGATAGGGTGCCGACCAGAAAGAAGGTCTTTGCAGGCGCTATCATTGCCTATATGATCATGCCGATCGACATCATTCCTGATTTCATACCCATTCTGGGTCAGATCGATGATCTGGTTTTGGCAGTTCTGGGATTGAACATGGTCCTGAACGAAATTGACAAACAGGTGCTGATCGACAACTGGAGCGGTCAGGGCAACGTTTTGGAGCTTCTGCAGACAATATCTGCCAAAGCTGAACAGTTCCTGGACAGGAAAATCCTGCAGCGCATCAAAAGCTGGATAAATAAAAAAGTCTGAGATGCAGAAACTGGTCATAGCGACTCACAATCCTGACAAACTCAGAGAAATCAGAGCGCTGCTTTCAGAACTACCGCTTGAAGTAATCAGCGTGGATAAAGTTTTACCCGGTTTTGATGTGATCGAGGACAAAGATACGATTCTTGCCAACGCTTCCAAGAAAGCTCTGGAAACTGCAAAGGCTACAGGATTGCCCATTCTGGCAGACGATACTGGCCTGTTCATCAAAGCCCTGAATGGCGAACCTGGTGTTTTTGCAGCGCGCTTTGCCGGTCCCGGGTGTTCGTATGCCGACAACCGTCTGAAAGCTTTAAAGCTGCTCCAGAACAATGATGACAGGCAGGCGGAATTCAGAACAGTAGTTGTTTTGGCAGAGCCTGGCGGTGTAGTGGCATATAGGGAAGGCGTTGTCCAGGGTCAGATAACCCGCTCTGAAAGAGGCGGAAACGGTTTTGGATATGATGCTGTTTTTGAAGTGGAAGGGACAGGCAAGACTTATGCAGAGATGGATGATGGAGAGAAAAATGCCTGTTCGCACAGAGAAAAGGCACTAACGGACATTCTACCATTACTGAAAGAGTATTTCAACAAATAATCAATAGTGAGGTATAGATTATGATAAACGGAGCAATCTTCCGTCAATATGACATTCGCGGAGTGGTGGACATAGACCTGACCACAGACACTTTGTATGAAATCGGTAAGGGATTTGGCACCTATCTGCGCAATCTGGATAAAAGAACAGTCGTGATCGGCGGGGATGCACGTCTTAGCACACCGCTATTTAAGGAGCATTTCATCCGGGGCCTACTGGAAACAGGCTGTGACGTTACTGACATTGGCATTGTGGCGACACCGGTTTTGTATTTTGCCATCTGGAAACTAAATATGGACGGCGGAGCGATGATCACAGCCAGTCATAATCCGTCCCAGTACAATGGTATCAAACTCAATCTGGGATTGAGCAGCGTCTTTGCCGAAGAACTGCAGAATGTGCTGAAGATAATCCAGAAAGGGCATTTCGCATCAGGAGATGGGAAACTAACAACTGACGACACTTTGGGTGACAGTTATATCGATTACATAGTGCAAAACATTCATCTGGAACGTCCTGTCAAAGTAGTCGTGGACGGGGGGAACGGCATGGGCGGTCCCTGTCTGCCCGTTATTCTGAGAAGGCTCGGCTGTGAGGTTTCGGAGATATTCTGTGATCCGGATGGAAACTTCCCCAATCATCATCCCGATCCCACAATTGAAAAGAACAATGTCTTTCTGGCGAAAGAAGTTGTGGAGAAGAAAGCGCAGCTTGGCATTGGCCTGGACGGTGATGCAGACCGCATCGGAGTCGTGGATGAAAACGGCAAAATGTTCTTTGGAGACCAGATCCTGAACATTTTGGCAAGAGACTTTTTGAAAAACAATCCCGGTGAAACAATCATAGCTGATGTAAAATGCTCAAAGAACCTGTTTGACGATATCAGAAAACACGGCGGCAAGGCGATCATGTATAAAACCGGGCATGCCAACATCAAGAATTACATGAAGGAGATCGGAGTCAAATTTGCGGGCGAGATGAGCGGCCATGTTTTTATGGCAGACCGGTATCTGGGTTTTGACGATGCCATCTATGTTAGCTGCAGGTTCATTGAAATAGTCTCCCATACCGAAATGCCCGTCAGTCAATATCTGGCAGACCAGCCCAAAATGTTCAACACACCGGAGCTTCATATCAACTGCGCGGACAACCGCAAGTTCGATGTGGTGGCAAAGGTCTGCAAATCCTTCAAGGACGATGGTCTAGACGTCAATGACATCGACGGGGCACGCATCACTTTCGCTGACGGATGGGGTCTGGTCCGTGCTTCCAATACAACACCGGTGCTGGTCACAAGATTTGAGGCAGAAACAGAAACCCGCATGCTGGAAATCCAGAAGCTTATTCAGGACAGGATCAATCAATATTTATAGTTTTGATGAAATACTAATAACCACGATAAGCTGATAATAAGCTTGACAAACTAACGCTTGTCAGAGATAAAAACTGTGTCATTAAAATTCTTTTGGGAGAGTGTGGCATGAAGAAAGCAGTTTTACTTTTCCTGGTAATCATCCCCTTGTGGCTCATGGCCCAGGATATGCCTTTTACCGTAAAGTCATCCACCAAATACAGCGTTTCGGGCATGGTGGGTTATGAGAAGGTTGATTCGGTCAAATATTACCAGTTCAGATTGATCCAGGAGTTTGAGTTCTGGAAGATTGGGATGGGCATTGATCTTGATTTCCTGTTTGACAAGCACATTCATCTCAAGAAAGACGACTGGGACAATCTCGACGATGTCTTGAGCAAGATCTATTATCTGCGCTACGGTGAGGTGGAAGAGCCCTTCTACTTTCATCTGGGCGGCTTTCCCAACCGCACAGTGACCAACGGCCTGTTGATGCTGAATTATTCCAATATGCTGCTCTATCCTGAGCTCAGAAACACGGGAGTGATGATGGGTGGCAGTCCCAAATGGCCTCTGAAACCGGTTTTTGAGATCTTTACATCCAATATCCGGAAGAACAATATCCTCTCCTTTTCCACCCACATTCAACCACTGCCGGATTCCACCATCAAGAACATAGATGAGACTGTGATCGGCTTTTCCTTCGTCACGGACAGAAACCAGAAGAGCAACCTCAAGTATGTGATGGCTGATTCGCTGTATGAGCAGATATACGATGATCTGAACATCAAAAAGAGCCGCTCTGCATCGGTCTTCAGCCTGGATTATAAGATGCCGTTCTTCCATAGCGAGAAAGCGAAATTTGGGCACTACGCCGAAATAGCTCATATCTTGGATTACGGAACCGGATTCATTCTTCCGGGTGTGTGGGCAGACTTCAATTTCCTGAAGGTGAACCTGGAGTACCGCATCTACGGGAGCCAGTTTGTGCCTGCCTTTTTTGACCACTACTATGAAGAAGAAAGAGCGGTGCTGGTGATGGATGATATAACCGCACCCTATGATTCCACCCGGATCGTGACCAAGGAAGAATTGTTGAAGGATGTTAAAGCCGCCTATGGCTGGTATGGCAAAGTTCAGGGTTTTGCAGGCAAAAAGGTCAAAACCATGATCGCCTGGCAGGATATGTACGGCAAGGACCTCAAGACCGGAAAGTCACTCTGGTTCAGAATTTGGGTCGATACGCAGTATAAGCGTCTGGAAAATGTGGCTTTCTCCTACAGTAAAACCAATGTGGAAGAGCTGGCGCTGGGTAAAGTGGTTGTTCCCAAAGCCAACATGGCGCTCAGCTTGACTTTCAGTTTCAATGAAAAGAGGCGCTGGTTCATCATCGGCAAATATTCTGAACGCTATAAAGACAAGGAAGGCGGCATCAACTGGTGGGAAGACACCAAGCGTACAGCCGCCATAGGAGTCAAATACACTTTTTAACCTGAGATAAAATTCAACTGAATCCCTGCCATATCGATTTCTGATAAGATGTGACGGGGATTTTTTTCGATTAATTACAGTGGCCAATTCTCAGTTTCAGCAGGATCATTATAATATGAAACCGGCAGTTTAAAAAACAATGCAGTTAGATCTTCTAGTTCACGCTTTCTGTGTACATCTCCCATTTAACTTAAACGCATGCTGAACAGGGTATTAGCCCTGGATAAAGCCAATAACCGGCTTCGTGTTGTGATTTGTGTGTGTTCATCTTGACTTTCAGATCTAGGGTGGATGGAAGAGCTTAAAATTACGGATAAGACGGATGTATTAGGTGACTGAAGTATCCTTGTATTCCGCCAGATGGGTGAACTGCCACTTGAGGAGCAGGTGTTCCAGCAGTAGAACAAGACCGTAGAGGAATAGGGAAAAGGCAGAAATGATGATGATGATCGCAAAGACGTGTGCAGTCTGGTAAGACTTTGTTGCGCGTGTCATATAGATGCCCAGGCCTTTAAATCCGCCCAGCCATTCGCCAATAATGGCAGCCATCACGCTGTAGGAGACGGCAAGTTTAAATCCGGTGAAAAAAGATGGCAAAGCGGAGGGGATTTTCAGCAGGCGGAATATCTGCCAGGGAGACGCATTCATGGATTTGAAGAGGCGCAAATGCTCCACGCTGACCTGGCGGAAACCGTCATACAGATTGACTGCGATGGGGAAGAAGCAGACCAGGGTGACAATGAAGATCTTGGCGATTACACCGTATCCGAACCAGAGAACGAAAAGAGGTGCCAAAGCGATGATGGGAACAGTCTGGCTGACAACGACAAATGGATAAAGAGTGTCCTTTACGGTTTTCCATCTGTCCATGGCAATGGCGATCAGACTTCCCAGAAAAACACTTAAGGCAAGCCCTATAAGAGTTTCCATGACTGTAACAATAGCGTGAGAAAGCAGCAGGCCGGGATGAGAGAAAAAGACTTTACCAATGCTAAACGGGGACGGGATTATCCAATAAAGTCCCCTGTAATATTGCGTCAAAACCGCCCAAAAAACGATTATGAGAAGGGCAAATCCGGCGGGGAGTAGAACTTGTCCGGTTTTGCTGTTTTTCATTTCTCGCCGACAAATCTTACTTCTGTTTGAAGCAGAACTCCAAACCTTTTCTGAACTGTGTTTTGGACATGTTCAATGAGAGCAAGAACGTCTTTGGCACTCGCCCTGCCCATATTGACAATGAAACCGCAGTGCTTATCCGATATGGCAGCGCCGCCGATGCGAAACCCTCTCAGATTGCAGTCCTGAATCAGTTTTCCGACGAAAAACCCCTCGGGACGTCTAAAAACTGAGCCTGCACTGGGTAGTTCCAGAGGCTGTTTGTTCTCCCGTTCCTTGGTTAGACGTTCAATTTCATTCATGATGGATTCTTTGTTTCCCTTAGTCAATTGAAAAGTGGAACTCAGATGGATCAATGACTTCTCCTGAAACACGCTGTGACGATAAGAGAAAAAATGATCCGTCAGGGAAAGCTTTCTGCTCCTGACCGGGGTTGCGGATTGAGGATCGATCTCCAGAACTCTGGATGAAATCAGTACTTTGCTGATCTCACCATTGTAAGCGCCGGCATTCATAAAAACCGCTCCACCCACAGAACCGGGAATTCCACAGGCAAATTCAAGTCCCGCCAACCCTCTGCGGGCTGAGTTCTGGCTCAATTTCCACAAATCGCTTCCGCAGTTCGCAGCAATCCGATCATTCATGTAAATAACATGTTTAAGTTCACTGGTCGAGATCACTACACCGCGAATTCCTTTGTCACTGATGATCAGATTTGAACCACGCCCCATGATGAAATACGGCAGATCTTTTTTCAGACAGAGTTCGAGAAGTCTGATCAGGGCTTGTTGTGTGGTGGGGGTTACATAGAAATCAGCCGGACCGCCGATCCTGAAAGTTGTGTGCTCTGACATCGGCTCGTTGAGTCTAAGATTGGTTTTGCCGACCAACAGTTGTATGGATTTTATCAGTTTGGGATCTTGAAATCTCATATTCGTCACTGCCTGTAATAAGAATGGCTATGTTTGAAAAAACTGATGACATTGTCCTGCATCTGCAGAGGGCTGCTCATAATCTGGCTGGCAGCGGGCAGAACTTCCTGAAAATAGTGTCCGTAACGTTTGGTTGCAACCCGCGGGTCAATGATCAGAATAACTCCCTTATCTGTTTTACTGCGGATCAGTCTGCCAAAACCCTGTCTGAGACGGAGCAAGGCGTTAGGCAGGATGTAATGCATGAAAGAATCTTTCTTTTCCTTTTCCAGTTTTTCGATGTAGGCTTCCACGATCGGCTCTGAAGGCACCTGGAAAGGCAGTTTGAACAAAATCAGCAGTGATAGTGATTCGCCCTGAACATCTATGCCTTCCCAGAAAGAACTGGTACCCAACAGAACAGCGTTGTTGTGTTTCTTGAATTCATCCAGCAAAGCTGAACGGCTGCTCCATTTACCCTGTGCAAACAGTGGACGGTTGGCCTGGTAGAGTTTCTCATTCAGTTTTTGATAGGCGGCATCCAGATCCTTGTAGGAAGTGAATAATGTAAGGGTTCCAACAGGTGTGTTTTCGAGGATGGAATCGATTAGATCCAGCGCTTGCGGAAGAAAATACTTCTCATTGGGTTCGGGCAGGAAACCAGACACCATCAGTCGAGATTGTTGTTCATAGTTGAAAGGCGAAGCCACCACCTTTTCCACAATCTGCTTGTCCTCAATCAATGACAATCCGGACTGCGCATTGAAGAACTTGAACGAATTGCGCAAAGCCATGGTGGCAGAAGTGAAAACGATACAGGGGACATTTTTATAAACAATGTTGTTTAAATGCTGATTCACTTCAATCGGGGCATAGCAGATGACGGAAGGAGGTGTCATCTTATCGCTTTTCTGTCCTGCTTCCAGCCAGTAGCCATAATTCTCGAGATCAGGATTGAGTAATGTCAGCAAGTCATTCTCAGTTTCTAGGGCTCTCATCTCAAAACCCTGAATGCGCTCCAAGAGAATGTCATAGGAAGGGATCTGGTTCGAGTTCAAACTTGAAAAAACATTGCTCAAAGCATGCAATTCCTTCATCAGATCTTTCCAGAAAATGACTATTGCTTCGAGCTGAGTAAAGTAGTCGGGAAGCTGATCTTTGGATTTGATCCTGAGTTTGCCAAAGGTGTCATTCCTGTCACTGATGTCAGAAATGAAAGTGAATAGATTCACCAAGGGCTTCCGGTGGTTTTCTATCAATTCTTCAATGTTGGTACAGATAAACTGGATCTGTTCTTTGACGGAAGCTGAGAGCACGCTTTTTTCCAGAGCTCTGTAAATCTGCTCAAGAAAGGCGATGTTCTTCTTTCTGGATAATTTACTGATCTGGTTTAGTTGGATGATAAGTTCGGAATAGCTGAGTTCAATGCCCAATTGCCGTGAAGCTGTCTGCATGATGTTATGCGCTTCATCGATAATCAGATATTCATATTCACCCAGACTGACATGGTCAGACTTGAGGTCAGCCAGCAGCAGAGAATGATTGGCAACGATCAGGCTGGCATCCTCGACATGTTTTCGGAGCTTCATTACATAACATTGCGTGAAGTGCGGACATTTCTTTCCGGCGCAGGTGTAGCGATCTGAACTCAAACGCCTCCAGCTAATACTGAAGCGGTTCTTATCAAAGGAAGAGTTTTCAGAAACATCTCCTGTATTGGTCTGCAGTTTCCAGATCAGCAGATGCAGCATGGCAGACGCTTCATAAGGAGTGATCCCTTTCACCTGCTCGTACAGAAGCTCTTCCCATTTGCGCTCACATAGATAATTGTCCCTGCCCTTGACCAGAACTGCTTTGTAGGGCACTTGCAGGATCTTTTTCAGGAGAGGAAGATCTTTGTTGAATAACTGCTCCTGCAGGTTCTTCGTATTGGTGGAAACAACAACTTTTTGCTGTTTCAAAAAGGCAAACTGAAGAGCCGGGATTAGATAAGCAAATGATTTTCCGACTCCCGTTCCTGCTTCTACAACCAGATAATGATTTTCATTAAAAGCTTGTTCCGTGCTTTGAGCCATATCAAGCTGTCCAGAGCGGAACTCGTATTGGTCAAAATTCTGATGCAAGATTCCCTTTTCAGAAAAAATCTCAGCTTGGCTGAGCAGTTTTGGTTGAAGGCACTTATGCTCGATCACATTATGCAGAGGGACAGACGGATGTTTGGGTTTAAGTCCGACCAAAGAGTATTTACGCTGATAATCAACTATAAGATCCATAAGCGAAGTCAGGTTGCTGTCCAATTGTGTCTGACGACTGAGTTCCAAGACCCTGGCATTGACGGCCACGCCATAATTGCTTAGTATGTATTCAACCAGAGAATAAAAGAGCTCTGCAGTGGCGATGGAGTCATTGATGGCTCTGTGCGTCTTGCCCATCTCGATTCCGAATTCAGCACATAAGGTAAAGAGTTTGTGATTGGATGTAAAGGGCAGATAAATCCTTCCAAGTTCGCCGGTATCCCACCAGGCATTTAATAATGGCAGTTCGTTTATTTCTATCAGTTTAGTATTGATGAAGTCTAGGTCAAACTTGGTGTTTTGGCCTACAATTACTGAATTGCCGATGAAAGTTTTCAACTCCTTTAAAACAGGAGCTATATCCGGTGCGTTTTTAAGCTGAGCAGAGGTGATATCGGTTAGATATTCTATGTAATGAGGAACCTCTCCCTGCGGTCTGACAAAGCTGTTGTAAACATCAATTTTTATCCCGCCTTTGTATCTTACAGCAGCTACTTCGATGATCTCATCCCGGAGAGGATCCAGACCAGTGGTCTCTGTGTCTATCGAGACGACCTCTAGGTTGTCAGCAAATTTTGGTATTGGAGTAGGCTCAGGACTCATTATCTCTGTCCAGATTATAGCGTTTTAGTTTCTTGATCAACCCCTGTCGGGAAAGTCCTAGTTCTTTGGATGCCTGGGTCTGATTCCAATTGAATTTTTCCAGGATCTCCTGGATCATCCTGCGTTCCAGATCCTCGATGGCGTCTTTCAGTGTGCTCTTCTTACTGAGCAGGCGGATAGTTTGCTCATTTTCAGAGTATTTATAAACCTCTTCCGAAAGATCCTCGGGTTTAATAAAAGAATTGTCTTCCACAAGGGTAACGGCACGTTCAATCTCGTTTTCAAGCTGACGAACATTACCAGGCCATTCATAATGTTCCAGACATTTCATGGCTTCATCGGTGATGCCTAGCACATTTTTGTTGATCCGCTTATTGTATCGGTCAAGGAAGAAGATGGCCAGCAATGGAATGTCATCTGCTCTTTCCCTGAGAGGCGGGACTTCAATTTTAATGACATTCAGCCTATAGTATAGATCAAGCCTGAAATCACCCTTTTTAACTTTTTCCAGCAATGGGACATTGGTGGCGCAGACTACACGGACATTGACCTTTTCTGTCTTGGTTGAACCTACTCTTTTTATCTCGCCTTCCTGGAGAAAGCGAAGCAGTTTAGTCTGAGTGGAAAGGCTTATATCGGAAATCTCATCCAAAAAGAAGGTTCCTCCATCAGCTATTTCAAAAAGTCCTTTCTTATCATAAGCTGCACCGGTGAAAGAGCCTTTAACATGGCCAAAAAGCTCACTCTCCAATAGGGTTTCAGGCAAAGCGCCACAATATTGAGCCACAAATGATTTATTACGTCTGTTGCTGCTGTAATGGAGTGCTCTGGCGATCAGTTCCTTACCAGTTCCACTGGGTCCGTCCAGAAGCACGCTTGTTGGCGTATCCTTGATCTTTTCTATGATCTCGAATATCTTCAGCATGGCAGGGCTCTTACCAATTATGTTGGCATAAAGATTACCTGCATTGAGCTGTTCTCTGATGATTGCATGTGTCTTCTCTAGATTTGAGGTTCGAATGTTCTCAATGATTACGATTACCTGGTTTGCCATGGCGTTCAGCAGATTGATTACCCTGTCTGAAAAATAATTCGATCCCTCCTTTGTAAACAGCAGAACTACACCCAACGCCTTCTTTCTCATAGCGAGTGGAATGACAAGAATGTTGTTGTATTCTGGTGCAAAATGTGGCTGTTTTAAATTCACCATATTATTATCAGACCAGGCCTGGCGGCAAATATCCATAAAGGTGTCATAGGTATGATCATCCTGTGTATAGTTCTGATAAACTTTGTAATCCCAGGATTCAGGAATGGTGGGATTACTGTGCAGGCATAAAATGCCGCCATCAGCTTCTGAAATATCAAGCAGGGATGACAGTGTTTGCTCAATCAACACGTCAATATCGGTGATAGTGTTTAGTTTCTGTGTAATTTCATAGAATTGGTTGAGAAGAGTTTCTTCAAATTTGGCATCACTCATCTGAGTGGAGTAATCGCGACTGATTTTTTGAATCAGGATATCGTTTTGTTCCAGAAGCTTGATTGAACCAAACTGCTGGATTATTTTATGGTTGTTCTTCAGAATCTGAAGAGCCTGTTCCCATTCCTTTTTCTCATTCAAAACGCTGGCAAGTTCATAATTAGCTAATGATAATTCGTAGTTGTTATTGGTTTCAACAAACAGCTTGATGGCTTCATTGAGATGTTCTTGTGCCTGGTCCAGGTTTTTGCGTTCCAAGAGAGAGAGCAGGTAATGAGCTCTACCGAGTTCAAAGAGGTTGTTCAACTCAGTGGCAAACTTAACAGCTTGAGAAATGTAATAATCTGCGCTTTCATAATTGCGGGTCAGAATGAAGTAATATGCCTGCTGCAGACAACCCTCGACTATTTTATCCTTGGCATTGTGTGTCTTAAAGTAGTCAAAACTCTCCACAAGATAGCTGTAGGCTTCCTTGAATCTATGTAGCTTTGTTAAAGCAGAGCCGATGTTGCCATATAATTCTGCTTTTATGAAATCATCACTGACTCCCGGAAGCATTTCCAGGCCTTTGAAGTAGAGGTCATAAGCAAGATTTAGTTCGCCCTGTTTTTCGTACAACTCACCCAAATTGTTAAATGAGCGTAGAAGCCCTTCTGTGAAGTTGTTTTCCTCAGATTTCCTGACAGCCTGTTCATAGTATTCTATTGCCTGTTTCCAGTTACCTTTCTTAAAATAAAGGCAACCTAGATTGTTTAAAGAAGCCACTATATTACGGAAGAAATTGAAATTAATGGCGGTTTCCAGAGATTTTTTAAGCGCATTTTCTGCCTGGTCATAGTGTCCGTTGTCCATCCAGGTGACGCCAATGTTGTTATAGATGTTAGTAATATTATAGGGCTCATTTAACAGCTTTTGGATTTTCAAAGCTTCTTCCAGATATAGCAGTGATTTATCCTGGTCCCCCTTGTCATCCATTAACCCGCCTAAGTTGTTGTAGCAGACTGAAATGCCGTTAAGATTATAATTCTCTTTCTCCATGTTCAGGCTTTTTAGGAAATACTGCTCGCTTTCCTTCCACTCTCCTTTGAACATATAAAGGACACCAAGATTATTATAAACTGCTGCCAGCCCTTCCTGGTTGGCTGCCATGTTATAAAAGGTTTCAGCTTCTCTGAAAACGCTCTCAGCCCTCTCATACTCATTCATGTAATAATGGATTCTGCCTTTGATCTTTTTTGCATCCCCCTGTAAGGTGTAACGCGTTGGTTTATCTTCAATATGGGTCATGCTACGCACAACCTGATTAAGAACTTTGTCTGATTCTGTATATTCTTCAGTTTCAGCTAAAATTTCAGCTTTGAGCAGTAATATCTTTGATTTCCAGTATGGTTCGAAATTCTCTGGAGTGTACTTTTTTATGATCTCCAAAGCAAAATTGGATGAGTTTATGGCAAACAGATTACTTGCCAACAGGTAAACTATTTCTTCAGCAGGCAGATCATTGGAAACGCACAGTTGCAGGCATTGTCTAAAATATTCGACTGCTTTGTCTTTTTGATTTAGATCCGAATATATGATACCAATCGCTTTAGCTGCTGTAAATTGCTTTTCAGGTTCTTTCAGATGAGACAGGCTATAATTGTATAATGTTAAAAGTGCTTCATTGTCACAAAGGCTGTTCAGTTCATGTTCCATAGCTTCAAAAAGCTTGGTGTCATATTTATTCTGTAGAATGTTTAAAACGACTTGCAACTGCTTGCAACTTCCATCTTTTTTTACGAATGATAGTATTTTGGTATATAGCTCTTCCAACCAGGACTGGTCCAAAGACTGAATCCAGTCCTGCAAAGATTTCTTTTTATGGACGATCCATTTGCCTTTGACCTCATAAATAAGATCGTTGTTTTTCAGATATTCAATTTCGTTATTTAATGTCTTGAAACCAAGTGCTTTTTTTAAAGTTTCAAGATTAGATGTCTCTTCCATCATATATATTGATAAAAGCACTTTTTGGCGCGTTGGGGTTAGACTATTAAGAGTGTTTAAATATATCTTTTCAGTATCATACTGACGGGCTATAAAATTGGTAATATCGAATTCCTTCTTTTTAATTCTAGCCATTTCTGATAGGATTGTCTCTATGATCAGCAGATTTCCCCCACTGATATTAAGCAGAATTTCACTATCCTTTGCATATCCGATTTGAGATTTTGGGAAAGATTTCTGGATTAGATTATCGATATCTTCGACAGTGAGAGGTGTCATAAATTCCACTTCTGAAAAAGTGAATAGCTGTTTCTGGGAAAGTGCAACAACTTGAATGCCTTTGTCTTCGGCGTATTGAACCAGATACTGTAAAAAATCACGGGTGTAGGCATCCATCATATCGCAGTCATCAATGATCAGCAGGCATTGTTTGAGAGCATCTCTTCTGATCAGTTCTTCTGAGATGTAAAAATAAAAATCATATTTGTTTCTGGTTCTGATTTTATGGGAGGGGTCGGAGTAGATTTCATCAAGGTCTTTCTTATTCAGGGAAGCGATGAGCAAAAGCAGGTCTTTTAAATGATTTTTCCAGAAGGGGTGTGGGGAATAGCGTACTATGTTCTTGTATTGCTTCTTAAGAGTCTCGATCATAGGCTCTATCATATATGTTTTGCCGCTGCCGGGACTGCCGATCAGTTCGATCAGATGGTTTTGTTCGGTATCTCTGAGCGCATCATTGATCCTGGACTGCATGAAACGGTCCAAGACAAACTGATGTAGTATCTGCTTAATTTGTTCTGGCATAACTACCTCATCCTGCGGTTAATTAGTTTACACTGTCTACTGTAAAAAAAGGTTACACTTTCTGTCAAGAAGTAAGTAAACTAAATTTGACTTGCTTTTAGAACTTTTCATTTGACATATACTCTGATATCTGGATTGAGGATAAAAAAACAAGATAGTGATGGGGCTTAATTGAAAACTAAGATAGTGATAAAAGGCGCTGCAGAGCATAATCTGAAAAATATTGATCTGGAGATTCCCAGAAACGAACTGGTGGTCTTTACCGGTGTTTCAGGTTCAGGAAAATCTTCTTTGGCGTTCGACACTCTTTATGCAGAAGGTCAACGCCGTTATGTAGAATCTTTATCAGCCTATGCCAGACAGTTTTTAGGTCAGATGGAGAAACCCAAAGTTGACTATATTGAAGGGTTGTCGCCAGCCATTTCCATTGAACAGAAGGCAGCCAGTAAAAATCCCCGATCCACAGTCGGTACTGTGACGGAAATCTATGACTATCTGAGAGTTCTGTTTGCCCGCATAGGCAAGCAGTATTGCTATAATTGCGGAGAGGAGGTCGGAGCTCAAACTGTTGACCAGATGGCTGATAATCTGCTTGGTTATCCAAATGGCACAAAACTTCAGATCCTGGCGCCCATAGTTCAGAACCGCAAAGGCGAGCACAAGGAAGAACTGGATGAACTAAAGCAGGAGGGCTTTGTCCGTGTTATTATCAACGGGAAACTCAGATCTTTGGACGAAGAGATCAAACTTGATAAAAAAAGCAAGCACAACATTGATGTGGTTGTTGACCGCATAGTGATCAAGAATGATATCAGGTCGCGCCTGAGTGATTCATTGGAATTAGCGCTCAAACTGACCGACGGTTTTGTTAAAATCGAATACAGCGATGAAGACAGGGTCGAGATCCTCTCAGCCAAGAACTCTTGCTCACGCTGTAACATTGGATATGAAGAACTTTCACCCCAGCACTTTTCTTTCAACAGCCCCATCGGTGCCTGCAAGACATGTAACGGCCTGGGCTATAAGCTGGAATTTGATCCGGACCTGATCATTCCAGATCCGGAAAGGACTCTGATGGATGGAGCTGTGGCAGCCTGGGGCAGATTGGAGGACAAACAATCCACCTGGACCATGCAATACATCCGCAGTATGGCTCACGAGTTTGACTTTTCTTTGAACACTCCTTGGTATCAGTTGCCTGAGGAGATCAAAGACCTTATCCTGTATGGATCCAAGGGTAAGCGTTTCAAGATGAGCTATCAGAGCAAACACGGCTCCGGTCAGTTCAATGCCCGGTTTGAAGGGATCATCCCTCAACTCAAAAGACGCATGCACGAAACCACTTCTGAAGATATGCGGCGGTATTATCTGCAGTACATCAGTGACAAACCCTGCACTGACTGCAACGGAATGAAACTCAAGCCCCAGAATCTGGCAGTCAGGATCAAGGACAAGAATATCAGTGACATCACAGCGATGAGCATCAAAAACGCTTATGATTTCTTTTCGGACCTTAAACTGAAAGGCAATCAGGCTGTCATAGCTGCGGAAGTCTTGAAGGAGATCCTGAACCGGCTCGGATTCCTGATGAACGTGGGCCTGCATTATCTGACTCTGGACCGCAGGTCGCCCTCCCTTTCGGGTGGCGAAACACAGCGCATCAGGCTGGCCAGTCAGATCGGCAGTCAATTGGTTGGTGTGATGTACATTTTAGATGAACCCAGCATTGGTCTTCACCAGCGAGATAACAGAAAACTCATCGATATGCTGGCCCAGCTTAGAGATCTGGGTAATTCTGTAATTGTGGTGGAACACGATGAAGAAACTATCAGAACTGCGGATATGATTGTGGATTTCGGTCCCAGAGCTGGTGTGCATGGCGGCGAGATCGTCCACACAGGTGATTTTAGTTCTCTTTTGAAAAACAAATCCTCCCTGACCGGGCAGTATCTATCAGGAAACCTGAATATTCCTGTTCCCGAAAAGAGAATCCCGGCTGATTCAAGAAAGATCACGATCCATAAAGCTCGTCACAACAATCTGAAAAACCTTGATGTGGAATTACCCCTGGGCTTGTTTATTTGTGTAACCGGAGTCTCGGGCTCGGGGAAAAGTTCATTGATCAATCAGACTCTGTATCCTCATCTGCATAATGCTTTTTACCGGACTTCTCATAGGGTGGGTGAAATGCAGTCCATCAGCGGTGTCGAACACATTGATAAAGTTATAGCAATCGATCAGCAGCCGATTGGCAGGACCCCGCGCTCCAATCCATCCACCTACATCAAATTGTTTGATCCCATCCGAAACCTGTTTGCCCAGTTGCCGGCCTCAAAGATCAGAGGTTACTCTTCAGGCAGATTTTCTTTCAACGTCAGGGGCGGACGCTGCGAAGCCTGTGAGGGAACTGGCCTGAAGCAGATAGAAATGCACTTCATGGCTGATATTTATGTCACCTGCGAAGTCTGCAAGGGCAGCCGGTATAATAACGAAACCCTGAATGTCCGCTACAAGGGCAAAAACATTGCTGAAGTGCTCGATATGGACGTTCAGGAAGCAGTGGATTTCTTTGCCAACATCCCCACCATACAGAACAAGTTGAAGCTCCTGCACGAAGTGGGTCTGGACTATATAAAACTGGGACAGCCCTCCACCACTCTTTCCGGTGGCGAAGCGCAAAGGATCAAACTCGCCAGGGAACTCAGCAAGGTCAGCACCGGCAACACACTTTATTTACTTGACGAACCGACTACGGGTCTGCATTTTGACGACATCAACAAACTGCTGTCGGTTTTGCGCAGGCTGGTGGCGATGGGGAACACTGTCATTGTGATCGAGCACAATCTTGACGTGATAAAGTGTGCAGACTGGATCATTGACCTTGGCCCCGAGGGCGGCGATGCCGGCGGCTATATTGTGGCGCAGGGGACTCCTGAGCAGATTATGAAAAACAAGGCGTCCCACACAGGCATGTACCTCAAGGAACATATGTCCCGCCTGAAAACAAAAAAATAAGAGGTTCAAACAAAATATGAAAAACATTGGAAATATGACAATTACGCTTTTGACAACCTTATCTGTGATGCTGTTAATTGGATGCCAAAAGCAGGAGTCTGCAGACCCAAACATCAGTCTTTTGGATAGCGATACCCTGCTGGTTGAGGAAACCTGGACTTCGGATGATACCACTTCTGCAGATGCGGAAAACAGTGACCTTTTTGCTGATGACTTTGACGACCTCAAATTGACTGATTACGACACTCCGCCGGTACCCTTAATACATCCGATGCCAGTTTATCCGGAACGATTAAAAAAGACTGGGATCCAGGGTGTGGTGGTTCTTGAGGTGATTGTCCTGAAAGATGGTTCGGTCGGAGACGCCAGAGTAACAAAGTCTCTGATGGCAGGCCCCGAAGGTCTGGATGAAGAAGCTTTACTCACGATCAGACAGTGGAAATTCAAACCCGCATTATATAAGAAAAAATCTGTCAAAGCAAAAGTCACTGTTCCAATGTCATTTTCTCTCAAATCGGTACGATGATTTTGTACAAATAGAAAAAGACCTCAGGAAACTGAGGTCTTCTTTTTACTGAATATGATGACTTTCTATTTTTTGGCGGTTGAGAGTTCTTTGTTCAAACTGGCGGCCAGTCTTGATTTGCGTCTTGAAGCTGTTCTTTTATGGATAACGCCTTTCTTGGCGGCTTTATCAAGTTGGGCATAGAGTGTATCGAGCATCTTCTGTTTTTCTTCCACAGGAAGTTCACTTCTGAACTTCTTGGCCAATGTTTTGATAGTCCGCTTCACGTAATTGTTGCGGGCTTCCCTTTTCTTGTCCGTCTTCATCCTTTTCATCGGCGACTTATGTTGGGGCATTCTTCCTCCAAAATCATATTATGATGTTACAAAAATAATTAGTGGGTTTATTTGTCAATAGAATTTTGCTGAAAAGCGGATTTATCTTTTTAAATATCAGGAAAGTAAGCTGATGAGTTTACTAATCTGCTGTCCGGCAGACCATTGTGATATGTCTTGGTCATTGCGGACAGGATTTCCGCTTTGCCATTTCTGATACAGATCAAGCAGATAGATCTCCATTTCCGGTGTAAAACTTTCAAAGACTTTTCCACCCTGGGCCTGCCTGATTATCATTGCAGCCTCTCCATCCAGTGGCCCGATGCAGAGAATGGGTGTCCGGGAAGCAATATACTCAAACAGTTTGGTAGTAAGCATACCCTGGTTGTCTGCATACTGATTAATCAGCAAGACAAGCAATTCGCAATTAACCATTTCATCCAAAGCTTTTCCGTGTGGCAGGAAGCTTGTCTTTTCTATTGGGAAACAATATTTTCCGTCTGCATCAAAGCGGGTTCCCACAAAACTGAAAATCATATCATGGATAGAATAACGTTCTGCAGCCTTGGACAGGAACTCAAGCAAAGGATTAATATCCTGTCCTTCTGTCAGTTGACCGATGAACTTAAGTCTGAACCGGTCTGCATTCTGATAGGTCATCCGGCTGAATTGATCCGTTTCATATCCATTGTAGAAAACCACCTTATTGCCTGCAGGGAGTTGATTTGCGATGGATTGTGAGACAATCAGGTTGAGATCGGCTGTTTTAACAACTTTAGATTCCAATCTTTTATTGCGCTTTACGATCAAAGAATTCTGTTTCTTCTCCTGCAAATAAAAGATCTGTGTCCAGGGGTCTCGAAAATCAGCCATCCATTTGATGTTAAAGCGTTTCTTGAGATGCAGGCCGACCAGGTGAGTGGAATGCGGGGGACCGGTTGTAATGATCCAGTCAAAATTCTCATTTTTCAGCAATTGCGATGCTTGTTTTCGTACAAAGGGATTCCAGATCACCCGTGCATCCGGATAGACAGTGTTCAGTCTGAACCAGAACATTGTTTTTTTCAGTATTGATGATGTTTCCGGCAGTTTAAGGCTGCCATAGGGCAGAGGCTCATCATTGTCGGTGAGCGTTTTCCAGAGTTTGCCGAACACAGGCGTAAAGGTGCGGATCACTCTAACCTTTTCCGGAATAAGTTGTAGAAGCGATTCATCTGTTTGCGGATAATCCCCGTTTTCGGTGGTCAGCACCGTGACTTCGATTCCGGCCTTTACCAGATGGGGCAGAAGCCTTAGCCAACGTTGCACCGAAGCGCCTCCGCTGGGTGGAAAGTAGTAGGTGATGAGCAGCAGCCTGGTCATTTCAGATAGTCCAAAAGCTTGTTTGTAAAAGCGTCCCAGGAATTTTCTCGATTGGCTTTCCTGATGTTCTGCATAAAGTGCGTCATCCTTTTCTCAGAGTAAAAAGCCAGAATTTTGCCTGCCAGGGCTTGCGGATTCCCGGGTTCGGCCAGCAGCCCGTTTTCACCGTCCTTAACAACTTCTTCGATGCCGCCCACCCGGGTGGCGATGACCGGCACTTCAAAAGCGAAGGAAAGCTGTGCCACTCCGCTTTGTGTAGCGGATCTGTAGGGAAGTACACAGACATCCACACCTGTGAAAAACCCTTCAATTTCAGCATCCGCAATGTAGCGGAAGTTAAGTTCCACATTGTCTTGGAGCTGCAGTTCGCTGATCAGGTCAAGATAGATTTTCCTGTCGCCGTAAATATCTCCGGCGATCACGAGTTTTAATTCAGGCGCGTTCCTGACAACTATCGCCATTGCCTTGAGCAAAATGTCCAAACCCTTGTAGTGTTTGACGAAACCGAAAAACAGCAGCTTGTTTTTGATCTCGATTTCTTCCGAATTGTGCAGGTGCAGATATTCGTAAACAGGATGAAACAACTGCAGAACTCTGTCACTGTTCAGACCTTTGATAAGATCATTGAGGGCATTTACACTGACTTGCGACAGTGTGATAAAAGCGTCGGCAGGAAGCATGGCAAAACGGGTCATGACCTTTGCCAGGAGCCATTTTTCGTGAAAGTCAAGGTTATGGATCAGATAGATCTTTCTGGTTTTTTTCAGATATCTCAGCAGAAACCCGAAAGCCGGTGCCATAAAGGGGATCCAGTATGAAGTTATCAGCACGTCGGGATTCCAGGCTTTAATGTCACGCAAGACGGAAAACCAGGTCAGTGGATTATATGGAGTCAGGATCTTTTGAGTGGGGAGAACCTTTTGAGGAGCGCTTTTTTCTGTCTGTTCCGAACTCGGGAAAAACAGCTCGGGATATTGATGTAAAAAGGTGAACATCATTACATCCTGTCTGCTTTCCACCAGTTTGTTTGCCAGATTCTGAGCAAACTGCGCAATCCCGCCCCGCCAAGGGTGTGATGGCCCCAAAAAAGCGATTCTCATTTCAATCCCTTATCTTCATTGTTTCAAGCACTTATCTTTGACTTCAGAATGTTATGACAAGCTGAAATGTTACAATTTCGAATCTGATTTCTTTGTCAAACTACTTTTCAATATCCCGAACTCCCGCTTGAGATGGTATTGCAATATTTCGCTTAACATCTCAGATGATATCAAAGAAAAAGCAGGACACAAAGTATATCTATTAAACTGATAATCATATATGATACAATCATCAAACATACAATTTCCATACAATCCACCCGGGGTCCACGCGGGGTCCACGCTGGCTGAGCCCGGGTGGACCCTGCGTGGATCAAAGACAGGATGAATCTTTCAGATATCCTGAAAGAGCGTGATTTGTAATTCAAATTACTGCCAGATGATTTTGCTTGACTGATTTTCGGAGCTCTTGATTTTAGCGCAATAAAGAAGCTGTCTGCTTCTACCTTACGGCTGAGAATGCTTGTAAGGTTAAGTTAAATAGAGAACTTATACTTGATAGCAGGCGGATTTCCATCCGCCTTTTTTTATTGTCTGTTGACCTGGTGGTCAAATACAAACAGGCAATGGAATTGGAGGTTCCCATAATAAGGTTCAGAAGAGGAAAGGCAAAGACCAAAGAGGTCGTGCCCAAGGAAAGGATCAATCAGCAAGTCACAGCCAATGAAGTCAGGCTGATCAGTGAAGATGGCAAGATGCTGGGTGTTGTCAAGATCAAGGAAGCCTTGCGCAAAGCGGAAGAAGCCGATCTTGACCTGGTGGAGATCTCTCCCACAGCCGAACCGCCGGTCTGCCGGATAATGGATTTCAGCAAATACTATTACCAGAAAGAGAAAAAAGTTAAGGAAGCCCGCAAGAAGAAACACGAGGTGGAGATCAAGGAAATCAAGTTCGGTCCCAATACAGAGGAACACGATTACAATTTCAAAAAGAACAACGCCATCAAGTTTCTGAAACAGCACAATAAAGTCAAGTTCACGGTCAGGTTCAGGGGACGCCAGATGGCTCACAAGGAACTGGGCTATGATGTCCTGGAAAGACTCAAAATGGAACTGCAGCATATGGCCGACCCGGATGCCGATCCGGTAAGCGAGCGCAACCTGCTTTCCATGATCATGACTCCCAAAAAGGACATTGAAAAGATCATGGAGAAGATTGTCAAAGAAAAAGAAGCCGACAGCGCAGTAATACCCGCTCCCGCAGAAGAAGTGAAGCCTGCTCCGGAACCAGTTCCTGAACCGGAACCTGTGATCGAAAAAGAGGATAAGCCAAAAGCGGCTGCCAAACCCAAAGCCAAACCTGCCGCCAAACCCAAAGCTTCGGCAAAAAAGTAAGATCTGCCCTCTTTGGATTCCGGTTTAGCTGAATTCTGATAAAGTAAAACAAAAAAAGAAGAAATAAAGGAGATACAAATGCCGAAAATCAAAACCAATCGTTCGGCTGCCAAAAGGTTCAAAGTCACGGGGACAGGTAAGATCGTCCGTCACCATGCCAAGGCAGCGCACATCAAAACCAAGAAAAGTCCAAAATTGAACAGACAACTGCGCAGCAGCGCCATCGTCAAAAAAGTTGATGAAGGCCGCGTCAAGAAAATGTTGGGATTATAAAGGAGAGCAACCATGCCAAGAGCAACTAATAACGTAGCAGCAAAAAGACGTCATAAAAAATACCTGAGAGCCGCCAAGGGCTATTTTGGCGCACGCAGCAAGACCTATAAGATCGCAAGACAGACAGTGGAAAAAGGGCTGACCTATGCATTCAGGGACAGGAAAGCCAAAAAGAGAGATTTCAGAAGGCTCTGGATCGTTAGAATCAACGCAGCCTGCAGAACGAATGACATCAGCTACAGCAGATTCATTGACGGCCTGCACAAATCCAATGTGGAAATCAACCGCAAGGTCCTGGCTCATCTTGCCTGGCATGATGCGCCTGCTTTCTCCAAACTGGTGGAACTGGTCAAAGGCAACTAAAAAGGATAGGATAAGTGCAGCAGCAATTATCGGAACTCGTCAGGCTGGCTGCTCAGGAAATAGCAAATTGCCATACCCTGAATGAACTGGCTAATGTCAAAGCCAAATTCCTGGGCAAAAAAAGCGAGCTTACTCAGCTTTATGCAAAAATAAAGGACTTGCCTGCCGAAGAGCGTCCCGCCTTCGGACAAAGTCTGAATCAGGCAAAAGTTCAAATCGAAGAAAAGCTTTCTGCACAGGAAACAGCTTTGAAACAAAGCTCGTGGCAAAAAGGCAAGGACAGCTCATCAGACCTTACCATGCCTGGTTTTATACCTGCCATGGGAGGTTTGCACCCTCTGACCATCGTGCAGAGAGAGATCGAAGATATCTTTCTGAGCATGGGTTATGAGATCGCAGAAGGCTTTGACATAGAGGACGAGTTTCATAATTTTGATGCACTTAATACACCTCAGGACCACCCCTCCCGAAATCTGGCAGACACCTTTTACCTGAAGGACGGGAACCTGCTCAGGACACAGACTTCCACGGTTCAGGTGAGAGTGATGGAAAATTATCCACCGCCGATCCGGATCATTTCTCCTGGCAGATGCTATCGCAACGACAAGCCGGATGCATCTCACTCGCCGGTGTTCCATCAGATCGAAGGCCTGGTGGTGGACGATGGCATAACCCTGGCTGATCTGCGGGATTCACTTGTCAGCTTTGCCAGGATCATGTTCGGCGAAAATGTGCGCACCAGGATCCGGCCGCACTTCTTCCCGTTCACGGAACCTTCCGCCGAAATGGATATGAGCTGTGTAATGTGTGGCGGCTCTGGATGCCGGGTCTGCAAGCAATCAGGCTGGCTGGAAATTGCGGGAGCCGGAATGGTGGATCCCAATGTCTTTGATATGCTGAACATAGATTCCGAGAAATATACAGGATTTGCCTTTGGAATGGGCATCGACCGCATTACGATGCTCAGATACAATATCCCGGATTTAAGAATTCTGTTTGAAAATGACCTGCGGGTTTTATGTCAGTTCAGATAAGGAAAGAGTTATGCAGATATCACTTGAGTGGCTGAAAGATTACATCAGAATCGATGCCGATGTGCAGAAACTGACCGACCTGCTGACTTTTTCAGGGATTGAAGTTGAGAATGTGATCCATTACGGAGACCTGCCAGACAGCATCATTACCGCCAAGGTCCTGGAAGCGGAAATGGTCAAGGACAGTGACCACCTGATGGTTTGTCAGGTCGATACAGGCTCTGAAAAGGTTCAGGTCGTTTGCGGCGCTCCCAATTGCAGAAAGGGCATGATAGGCGTTTTAGCACTGCCGGGAACCAGGATCGGAGACCTAACTCTAATAAAGACAAAAATCCGCGGTGTGGAGTCATCAGGAATGCTCTGTTCAGAAAAAGAACTGGGGCTTTCAGATGACCACAGCGGAATCATTGTTTTGCCTTCTGATACAGCTATAGGTCTGCCGGTAAAGGATATGTTCCAACTTCCGGATACTTTATTCGAGCTGGAGATAACACCCAACAGGCCTGACCTTTTGGGTTATCTGGGTGTGGCAATAGACTTGGCAGCCAGCATTGATGAGAACATCACAGTTCCTGAAACAGGTAACATGAAACAATTGGAAGATGCAGGTTCACCTATTGCAGATAATCTTGATCTCAAGAATCTCGAACCTGTCCTGTGTCCCCGTTACGTAGCCAGAGTGATTAAAAACGTCACTGTCTCCGAATCTCCCGTTTGGTTGAAGCTGAGATTGCTCAAATCAGGCCTCAGGCCCATCAATAATATTGTTGATATAACAAACTATGTAATGCTGGAAACGGGCCATCCGCTGCATGCGTTTGATTATGACAAGCTGGAAACAGAATCAGGCAAAGCCATTATTAAAGTCAGAAGGGCTGCTGACAATGAGGAATTTCCTGCTCTGGACGGCAAGACTTACACCTTGGACAGTGATAATCTGGTCATTGCAGATGCAGTTAAACCTGTGGCTCTGGCAGGTGTGATCGGCGGAATGAATTCGCATATTACCGAGACCACGCAAAACATAGTCCTGGAAGCTGCCTGCTTTGATCATTCATCCATCAGGAGAACTGCTTACAAACATAAGATATCGACAGATTCATCCTATCGGTTTGAACGGCATCTGGCACCTGAAACAGCGGAATACGCAAGCTGCAGGGCCGCTGAACTGATTTTACATTTAGCGGGTGGAATACTATGCCAGGGTTCTCTTGATGACTGGCAAATCAAACAGAACAATCCTGTTATAAGACTTCGTCCTGCCAGATTCAAACAAGTCATCGGTCTTGGACTGGCTAAGGAAGACATCGTCAGATACCTCTCCAGATTGGGGTTGACCTATCTGGGGGAAGGCAGCAAAGAAACAGCTTTTCCTGAAACCGAAGAGATCGTCCCGGAAGTAGTGAAAGATGGTGAGCAAACTCTGTATTACAAGAAATCAGTTACTGATCAAAAAGACATCTCTGTCATCGACCAGATCCAGGAAGCGCTCTATTTTCAGATTCCTCCCAAACGGGTAGATCTTACCCGAGAGATCGATCTGATCGAAGAAGTGATCAGACTGCACGGAATGGATAGAGTCGATCGTGCTCAGCCAAGATCGCTGATCATGGACAGACATGCTTTCTCAATCCGGCGAAAATTATCCGATTACATGACTCAAAATGGTTTTCAGGAAATAGTGAACTTGAGTTTCACTGACCCGGAGCTGATCAGAAAGATGAAGTTGCCGGAAAGTGACCTGAGGTTAAATCAGATCAGGCTTCAAAATCCTCAGAACAGTAATTTGTCTGTGATGAGATCTACTCTTTTGCCACAGTTACTGCTGACTGCATCGTATAATCTGAATCACGATGTAAGGGACCTGAAGCTGTTTGAGCTGAATAAGGTGTTTCTGGAAAACAATGCTTTGCCCAAACAGGAAAGCCACAGACTGAGTATGTTATGGGCAGGAAAGAATCATCCTGAGCATTGGAAGCATAAATCCAGCGAGGTTGAGTTTTTTGAGGTCAAGGGGATTGTGGATGGCATCTTGAAACTTGCTGGTTTGAGCAATATTGCTTATCGGGATGTAGTGTCAGGATATCTGGTCAAAGAAGAAGCTCAAAGCTTGTTTTTGAGTGAATCATGTTGCGTTGAATTTGGCAAGTTGAGTCCTGAGATAGCTGCTCAGTTCGATATTGACACAGTTGAACTAAAACAGGATGTCTGGTTGGCTGATATTGACGTTTCGGCTATCATAGAACAGACGAGAAACATCAGGCCCGTGTATCAGCCAGTTCCAAAGTTTCCATCTGTGCAAAGAGATCTGTCTTTCCTGATCAAAACAGGTGTTTCTTATACAGAGATCAAGCTTGGCATACAGAAGGTTGCAGGCAGCGCCATGCTGAACCTGGACTTGATCGATGAGTATAAAGGAAAGCAGGTACCGGAAGGATTCAGAAGTCTAACCTTCAGATTTGTCTTCAATGATGCGGAAAAAACATTGACAGATGACAAGGTGGATACTTTAATAGAAAAAATTGTCAATGAACTGTCACACAGATGGAACATACAGGTGAGGTAAACGAGTGGAAAATCAAGCAGTACAGCTACATGAGAAAGTTCAGGCTCTGATCGAGCAATATACAAAAGATAAAAAAAGACTGGCGGAACTGGAAGCTGCTCTGAAAGAAAAATCGAGCAGCAGTTCCGGTTACGAAGAGCAGATCAAAAAGCTGCAGGCAGATTTGAAAGCTGAGCAGGCAGTAAGTGAAAAGCTCAGATTGGAAGTTGACCAGTTAATGAAAAAAAATCAGGATCTGGAAAAAGCTGTCAGCAGTTTTGAAAGTTTTGCCGGTGACTTGAATGACAAGATTGACAGCTTAATTCCCAAGATCGAAAAGCTTTAGGAAATGAAAGATTAGTTATGAATTCAGTAGAAGTAGAGATTTTCGGCCGGAAGTATAAACTTAAGGGTGAAGATACTCCCAAACTGCGTCTGATAGCAGAAAAGCTGAATGCTCACTTGGTTGAACTGGGAGAACAATACGAACTGCTGGAATTCAATAAATTGCTCCTGCTCTGCAGTCTGCAGTTGCAGGAACAGGTGATCGACCTGGGAAAAACCAATCAGGAACTCAAAGAAGAACTGGAAAGAATGAACCAGATGATATCTGCTTTCATTCAGGATGCAGGTGTAAAATAACTGCCTGCGCTACGCGTGATCTAATTTGTAGTAGAGTCAACTACGTCAAGGGAATCAAGCCATTGGCAGCATGCAAGCCGTCTCAGTTACGGATACATAAAACCAACAAGGTAGATGCCCACCTTGGATACGACTCTTGACGCTCAAATTAACACGGTAGACGCGGGCTTAATAGATTCGGGTCATTATTTGTAATAGTGATGACTCAAACATGAAGCGAGGTTAAAATGTTTAATATAGATATTCTCTCTGCTGCAATAGGATTGGCAGGCGGAATTATTATTGCAATGATCATTTATGTTATCAAACGAAATTCGTCCTTCAAGATCATCTCACAATCTAAGGCTATTGCTGAAGATATCAAAAAGGAAGCTAGAAGAGAGGCCGAAACTGCCCGTAAGGCTGCTATCCTGGAAGCCAAAGACGAGTGGTTCAAGCAGAAGAATCTTTACGAGAAAGAAATCAAGGGACGTCAGAACGAACTCAGGATTCAGGAAAAGAAATACAGTGAGCGACTCAGCAGCCTGGATAAAAGATTGGAAACTCTTGATAAGAAGGAATCCTCTCTGACAGATCAGGAAAACAGACTTAAGCGCAAAGAAGAAGAAGTCAACCAAAAGAATCTTGAATATAACAATCTGATCAATGAACAAAGAAACAAATTATCTGAAATTTCCGGATTGAGCAGGGAAGAAGCTCTGCAGAGACTGAAAGAGGAATTGATCACCCAGGCCAGGAACGTGGCTGCTAATGAGGTCAGACAGACGATCGAGCAACTCAAGCTTGATTCCAACCAAAAAGCTGCTGAAATTTTGGCAACAGCAGTCCAGAGAATGGCAGTCGATTATGTTTCGGAAACGACGGTATCCGTAGTATCTCTGCCTTCTGATGAAATGAAAGGCAGAATTATCGGCCGGGAAGGCAGAAACATCCGTACATTTGAAAAGGCATCAGGAGTTGATCTGATAATTGATGACACGCCTGAAGCAGTGGTGCTTTCCTGTTTTGATCCGATCAGAAGGGAAGTCGCCAGACTAGCTTTAGAAAAACTTATCTCTGACGGACGCATCCATCCCGGCAGGATTGAAGAAATCATCTCAAAAACCAATAAAGAGATGGAAGAGAATCTTGTTAAGCTGGGTGAAAAAGCTGTTCTGGACACCAATATTCATAATATATCACCCAATCTGATCAAATTGATCGGACGCCTGAAATACAGAACCAGCTATGGTCAGAATATTCTGCAGCATTCCATAGAAACCGCCTGGATCTGTGGTATTCTGGCTACTGAACTGCATCTGGATCAGGAGATTGCGCGCAGGGCGGGACTTCTCCACGACATCGGCAAAGCTATCGATCATGAGTTTGATGGTTCACATGCTGTTTTGGGTGCCAATGTTGCCAGAAAAAATGGTGAGGGCAAGATCATCGTCAATGCCATAGAAGCTCATCATGAAGAGGTTGAGCCCATATCTGTCTATGCTGTTTTGGCCCAGGCTTCTGATGCCATCTCGGGTGCCAGACCGGGTGCCAGAAGAGAAATGCTGGAAACCTACATGCAAAGGCTCAGCAAACTGGAAGAGATAGCCAATTCCATAGAGGGTGTGAACAAATCATACGCGATCCAGGCTGGCCGTGAGTTGAGAATAATAGTTGAACCTGCACAGATTGAAGATTCACAGGCATCTATCATAGCAACAGACATTGCTGCCAGGATTGAGAAAGAAGTTCAGTATCCGGGTCAGATTAAAGTAACCGTGATCAGAGAAACGCGCCAGGTTGCCATAGCTAAATAAATGAAAATCATTTTCATTGGCGATGTATTCGGAAAGCCCGGCAGAAAGATCATTCTTGATCATCTCGAGCGCTTGAAGCATGACTATGCTGCAGATGTTTTTATCATCAACGGTGAAAATCTGGCAGACGGCAAAGGCCTGACTGAAAAGACAACCAAGCCATTGTTTGAAGCAGGAGTTACAGCCATAACCAGCGGCAATCATTTATGGGACAGGCATGATGCTTTGGATTATCTGAAAACTGAAACCAGAATCGTCAAACCCCTGAATTTTCCGGAAGCTGCTTTGGGCAGTCCTGTTCTTAATCTGCAGCTTGAATCGGGAGATCTGACTTTGCTTTGTCTGACTGGACAGATGTTCATGCCGGCGTGCGACTCTCCCTTTTCTGCCATGGAAACTTTTCTACAGAACAAACCGGATTTATCCAGCCCGATACTGGTGGACTTTCACGCTGAGTCAACTGCCGAAAAGAGAGCTTTTGCCCAAATGTTTGACGGCAGAATCGCTGCCATGGTTGGGACACACACGCATATTCAGACTGCAGATGAAGAGATCATGCCGCTAGGGACTGGTTATATAACAGATGTTGGCATGACAGGACCACATGATTCTGTGATCGGAGTAAAGAAACACCTGATCATAGAAAAGATGAGAACCGGGATGCCTGTCCGTTATGAAGTGGCAAACTCAGGCCTGCAGATCAATGGTGTTTTTTTGGAAATAGATGCACATACAAGAAAAACCCTCTTTATCAAACGCATCAGAGAACACATAGCTGAATAATTATGGATAAGATATTATCAGGTAAGCCGGTTGCAAACGCCATTTATGAACAGATCAGAACTGCTGGTGCAAATCTGGAGAGAAAACCAACAATGGCACTTCTGTTGGCAGGGGAAGATCCTGCTTCTGCCTATTATGTGAAAAACATCGTTAAACAAGCTTCCAAACTGGATATGCGGGTTGATCTGATCAATCTGCCAGATACCATCACTACG
>Ga0209610_1000147_pt1 | contig 35165 bp, 34 predicted proteins | sample LakKivw275mmetaG_FD_184137 | JGI IMG/M metagenome (GOLD analysis project Ga0209610, IMG submission 184137) | Anoxic lake water microbial communities from Lake Kivu, Rwanda to study Microbial Dark Matter (Phase II) - Lake Kivu water 275m metaG... | ecosystem: Environmental > Aquatic > Freshwater...
GTCTTCGCATAATCGCCAAGATGTTTCTTCTGAGTTTGAAGCCGTATGAAAGCCACACACCGCAGCCTTTGATCGGGTAGCGATAGTCCAAGATGCCTGCTTCATCGATGACTTTGCGAAACCACTTGCCGAATTTTTTCTTCCAGATTTTTCTCTCGCTGATCATGTTCCTAAGATTTGGATGTTCTAGGAGAAAAGGTTTTATCATTCTTTTCTAGGCTCTCGTTTTTTCATACGGCTTAAAATCAGTTCTGCCTTCTTTAAGTCGTTGGCGTTGTTAATGTTAAAGAATGTGTGAAGATTCTGGTCTATTGACTGGATTGTCATGGTTGAAAAGTACAGAACATTCTTAAGTTTAGAGATCATGGATCTCAGGTTCAATTCGCCTTTTGTAAAAGCGTCTACCGCCGAAGTGTAGGCGACTTTTGTCTTGTAGACCGATTGGAGAGGCTCTATATACCCGCTTGGCCATCTCGGAACGACAGCATCGTATCCCGGAGCCAAGTCGAGCATGAGAGACAAGATCTTTTTTGAGATTATCGGTGTGTCACATGGCAGAAGTAGGGAGTATCCGCTGGCAACGTTCTTAAATCCGGTTATTGCGCCCACGAGCGGCGATCTGACATCAAGTTCATCGAGAACTATCCTCGCACGAGAGGAGAACATCCTTGAATATTCCTTCAACTGTTCTTTGGAACTCACTACGACAAAAACATTGTTCACTAGAGTTGCAACTCTGTCATAGACGTGACATATCAGCGGTTTTCCAGATAACTCGATAAGGGCCTTGTCCCTCCCGAAGCGCTCAGAGGGGCCTCCAGCTAGAATTATGGCAGAATATTTCAAATCTCATCTTCTGGTCTTCATTAACCTTGTTCTGGGAGAAAAGGTTTTCAATGTCTTGCTCGTTCATCAATATAATCGCACACGCATGATAGAAAGGAAATTTGTAGAAAATGCTATTCATTTGCAGAAGAGGGTGTAGAATTGAGTGAGAAACGGGACTTCCAAGAGCTTGTTGATAATGTGATTTCAAGGGGCAGGTGCACTGGTTGCGGCGCGTGTTTTGCTGTTTGTCCATACAAGGGCGTTCTAGAGTATGAAAACGAAGAACCCAGACTGACCAGCGAATGCAAAAATTGTGGTATCTGCTTACGCGTGTGCCCACGCTACGAAACATCAATGGAGGAAATGGAAGATTTCGTTTTCAACCGGATAAGAACAGCAGAGGAATCCTTTGGCATTTATAGAGAGCTTTACATTGCAAGGAGTACAGACAAGAAGATCCTTGAGAGATGCCAAGACGGTGGGGTCGTTACATCTTTAGTTGTTGGGGCTCTAGAATCCGGAATAATCGATAGTGCCTTAGTTTCTGGGGTCGACCCCGCTAAACCTTGGTTACCGATCCCTCTCGTTGCAAAGACAAGTAAAGCGATAATAGAAAACGCTGGAACCCGTTATTCATATTCTCCAAACCTTCTCGCCATCAAAGAAGCCTTGTCGAATGGTCTAAAGAAGATAGGTTTCATAGGTACTCCCTGCCAAATTCAAGCGATCCGCAAGATTCAGAAGGTTCCACTCAAGAAGTACGCGGATGTGATATCTTTCACTGTGGGTCTCTTCTGCAGTGAAAGCTTCAGTTATGAAGGTCTCATGATCGAGAGAATTCAACGAGACCTAGGTTTGAACTTAGATGGGATTGCAAAGATTAACATTAAAGGCCAGCTGCAAATTTATACAAAAGACGGTGGGGTACACAAGATCCCGTTGAAGGAAGCAAAGCTCTACTCCCAACAAAAATGTCAAAACTGTGATGATTTTTCAGCTGAGCTTGCAGACATTTCTGCTGGTGGAATCGGGTTGGAAGGCTGGACCATGGCGATTGTTAGAACAGACCAAGGAACAGAAATCTTTGAAAACGCGGTTGATAAGGGGTTGCTCGAAGTGAAAACGGCAGAAGAGTTTGAGTCATCCTTGAATCTTCTTGTCAAACTTTCCAAATCCAAACGAGGGCGTGCAACCTAAAAGGGTTGAAAAGTCAGTCAATAGTTTCTATTCTTGCCCATGTCTCGAGAGTGTAGCAGAACCATTAATGGACGCATCACTATTTATTGAGGATATTGACTAATCTTCACTAACAGTTCAATTCAGGGAGGAAGAAAGGACCTGTCTCAAGTTGTTAAGATTGGAGTTGTTAAGGCTGGATGCATTGGTACGATGCCACTGCTTGAGTTTCTTTTGGATGAGAGGGCAGATCGAAAAGACATCGAAGTCAGAGTTGTTAGCGCTGGAGCCAAAATGGGGCCAGAGCATTGTAGTGAAGTTGCAACGAGAATGGTCGATTTAAAGCCCCATTTTTCGATTTTTATAAGTCCCAACGCCACCCTTCCTGGTCCATCAAAGGGAAGAAAGATCCTAGCCGATGCTGGAATTCCTACAATAGTCATATCGGACAGTCCAACAAAGAAGATAATTAAGGATTTAGAAACAGACGGATTTGGATATCTTATCGTAGAAGCAGATTCCATGATCGGAGCGAGAAGGGAATTCCTGGATTCTGTCGAAATGGCTCTCTTCAACTCGAACATCATTAAAGTCTTGGCCATAACTGGCGTGTTCAACTTAGTTTTTAGGGAGATCGATAAGGTTATTCGAGCCGTAAAGGATGGTGAGAAGCCTACATTGCCTCGCATTGTTGTCGACAAAGAAAAAGCCACTGCCGCAGCAGGGTTCAAGAATCCGTATGCAAAGTCCAAGGCGATGGCTGCTTATGAAATCTCTAGGGGGGTGGCCAATTTGACAACTGAGAGCTGCTTCGTCGTTAAAGAGTGGGAGCGGTATATATCGATCGCTGCAGCGGCTCATGAAATGATGCAATATGCGGCAAAGTTAGCAGAAGAAGCGAGAGAGATCGAGAAGGGTGGAGACTCCTTGTTGAGAGAGCCGCATGGTCCAGACGGAACAATTATGGAAAAAAGAAAGCTGATCGAGAAGCCGACGAAGCCATAGAAATCTTCTTCGAAGGAACGCAACTCCCGTATTTCTCTTTTTTTCTGAATTTAGAGGCCTGTGGCTTATAGAGTCGATCGAGTCTTAATGATTGGCTCTTAGGAAGATCTCTGTTGTGGCGCGTGCTGGCACCAATTGGTGAATATCAGCAGGCAGTCTTGCACTCCCAAATATTTTTTTTCTGTGTGGAAGCGTCTCCAGAAGGGTTATTTTCTGAAAAGGGGTTCAGAAAGTTAAGATCACGCAGGAAAAGACAGGAAAAAACAGGAAAAAACAGGAATTTTTTGGAATTTAGTGGAATTTTGAGGAAAATTACGGAGTGTTGAGTTGTTATGACTTTTTTATTCTTATGATTCGGGCTACTTCGGTTGCTCTCTGCAGTATGACAGGAGTAGCATTTGGTAGTAAAGTCAGACCGCATCCCGGGCCAATGGTTGCTAAATTGTCTCTTCCCTTCAATATTCTTTCCAATCGTCTTATTCTTGCCACGGCAATTTCTGCACTATCAACTCTCTCAGCGATGTCTTGAATAGCTGTATTGATAATCCCTGCCCCAAGTTTCTTGCCTGACCTCTCGAATTCATGATAACCTTCCTCTATGGTCTTGAAGTTTTCCTCCTCCTCCTTTCCGAAAAAGTGGCAGTGAATAACATCTGCTTTGTATTCACTTCGAGAAGCCAGGGTCGAAAAAATATTTTTTAGTGGACCGCATATATGTATCCATTTCTGCCCTTCTACACACTCAGCCAGCTCATCAACGTACTGCCATGGATCTTTCGTTGGGTTGTAAGCATGGCTGGGACAGTCAAATTGTATAACATCAACAATCTTGCTCAGGGCTTTGACCACAGGCTTCAAGGCCTTTGTCAAATCCCAGTAAATCTCAGGGTAGCCTCTGTATACTTCCAAGAAATTTCCCAAGCCGAAGACAATACTCACAGGATCTGTTATGTTTGCCTTCAGCTTTGCTTCTTTACCCGCAATTTTTCGCAGATAGTTATTCTCAACAACTTCTTTAACCTCGTTCGCATCTTCCGGAGGAATGATCTTACTCTTGTTGTAAGTCCTGTACTTCTTTCCAAGCGTTTCTATTTCAAAGCCTTCAAGATCCTGAGTAAACCTTTCAATCATCCCATATTTTTTCGACCACCCAGGTTCCCCGGTTCCGATTAGATCGAAGCCGAATTCTGTCTGCACCCCGAACCAGTACTCTATGTGAGAGTACGGATACGGCTTCTTACCCTCGAAGGGAGGTAGACTTCCGACGTGTGTTAGAAGCATATGTTAGTCTCTCGCGAAAATGCTTATTATGTTTATGCGCGCGCTATTTCAAAAATAATACATAAAGATGGGTCCGTTTATGTATAGGATATTGCGAAAGGAATCTCTCACCCCAGAAGCCTATAAGATAGAGATAGAGGCCCCTGAAGTCGTAAAGAAGTGCAAGCCGGGTCATTTCATCATTCTGAGAATCGACGAACTTGGGGAGCGGATCCCTCTTTCTTTAGCGGGTTACGATCCGCGTAAAGGTACTATAACAGTCATATTTCTGGCAACTGGAAAAACCACCTTGAAATTGGCTTCGATGACAGAGGGGGACAGCCTCCTTAATCTAGCCGGGCCTCTTGGCAACCCCTCAGTTATCGATTACTTTGGTCATGTGGTTTGTTGTGGCGGCGGACTAGGAATAGCTCCTCTCTACCCCATTGCAAGGGAGTTAAAGGAGAAGGGAAACAAGGTCACTATCATAATTGGTGCCAGACGTAAAGATCTTCTATTCTATGAGAGTGAACTCAAGAAGGTTAGTGCACAGCTGTATGTGACGACGGATGATGGGACCAAGGGAAGGAAAGGGTTCGTAACAGACCAGCTTCAAGACCTCTTGAAAATGGAAGAGAAGATAGACAGGGTTATTGCGATTGGGCCAGCAATTATGATGAAGGCTGTTGCCGACATTACCCGTCCTTATAATGTGAAAACGGTGGTTAGTCTAAATTCCATCATGGTGGACGGGACAGGGCTATGCGGCGCTTGCCGAGTAGAGATTGGGGGAGAGACAAAGTTCACTTGCGTTGACGGCCCAGAATTCGACGCCCACTTAGTGGACTTCGATCTCCTCATGAAAAGATTGAATACGTATTTGCCTGAAGAGAAGAGGTCCAAGGAGCTTTTCCACAAATCTCAGGGGATGGTGGTCTAAATGGTTGTTCGGAAGACCGCGGTTCCGATGCCCGAGCAGGATCCGAGGGAAAGGATCAAAAACTTCGACGAAGTGGCCCGGGGGTATTCTCCGGAACAAGCGGTTGAAGAGGCGAAAAGGTGTATACAATGTAAGGACCGCCCCTGTGTTTCGGGTTGTCCTGTGGGGGTGGATATTCCCGGTTTCATAAAACTCGTCACCGAAGAGAGGTTTGGGGAGGCGATTGAAAAGATCAAGGAGACGAACAGCCTACCAGCTATCTGTGGCCGGGTGTGTCCACAGGAGGAACAGTGCACGAAATATTGTACTTTGGGGAAGAAGTTTGAGCCCGTGATGATAGGTAGACTGGAACGTTTCGTTGCTGATTATGAGCTTGAAGTAGGATCAACACCCGTTACGAGACCGGAACCGACAGGAAAGAGGGCCGCTGTTGTTGGATCCGGGCCAGCTGGCTTAACCGCGGCAGCAGAGTTGGCCAAGCTTGGTGACGAGGTGAGTCTGTTTGAGGCGCTCCATAAACCTGGGGGTGTGCTGATGTATGGTATACCTAATTTCAGGCTTCCCAAGGAGGTGGTGAACGCTGAGGTCGATTACGTCAAAAGACTTGGGGTTAAGCTGGAAACCGACAAGGTGATAGGTAAAACGTATAGTGTTGAGGAGCTGCTTGAGAGCTTCGACGCCGTTTTCGTCGGAACGGGAGCTGGCCTACCCCATTTTATGGGTATTCCCGGTGAGAACCTGCCAGGCATATACTCAGCCAACGAGTTTCTAATCAGGACTAACTTGATGAAGGCCTATCTCTTCCCAGAGTATGACACACCTGTTAAGGTTGGCAGACATGTCATGATAGTTGGCGGTGGTAACGTTGCTGTAGATGCGGCTAGAACCGCCCTGAGGCTAGGAGCGGAGGAGTCGGTGATACTTTATAGGAGGACGGAGAGGGAGATGCCGGCTCGTATCGAAGAGATTAAGCATGCGGAGGAGGAGGGCGTAAAATTTCACTTCTTGTGTCAGCCAGTAAGGATCTTGGGAGGCGACTGGGTAAGTGGGATAGAATGCTTAAAGATGAAGCTTGGTGCACCTGACGAGAGTGGAAGAAGGAGGCCGATGCCAATCAAGGGGAGTGAGTTCACCTTGGATGCGGATATCGTTGTCGTCGCCATAGGTCAAGGGCCAAACCCCTTGATTCCAAGGTGTACACCAGGTCTTAAAACCAATAAGGATGGCACTATTTGGGTAGACGAAGAGACGGGTATGACATCAAGAGAAGGGGTTTTCGCTGGCGGCGACATCGTGACAGGCGAGGCAACCGTTATCTTAGCCATGAGTGCTGGGAAAAAGGGTGCCGTAGCAATCCATGAATACATTATGGATAAGGCCGGCAAAAGTGCGTTCGCGCAAAACCCAAGCACTTAAAAGATATATTTCACACATGAGGCCTTTTCTAAAGCCCCTCTCTCCGAGTTTTCTTTCAACAGTTGAAGCATGTCCTCTGGTCATGGATTTCGAGGGTTAAAGCCAGATCTACAGCTGACTTCAGCCTCGTATTCCTTTTGGTCATAATCTCTTCTGTCTTAAAAAAGAAGCATTGTCTGCTGAAAGGATCGACGCCCTTGCGTGGAACAACTTTTGATCGTTGTTGCTTGATTAGATGATTTGTTGACTTATGCCCATCTGAATATGTGCAACTTTATATAGGACTTTTGTCCTACATCACTTTGTGCTCTCTATAAAAATGTCTACACGCAATGTGTGTTTAATTGTTGCCCTGACGGCCGTCTGTATCGTGAGCAACTACGCTCTAATCGGACTGCCTAACGTCAAGGTTGCGGATTTGATTGTTTTTGTAGCAGGGTTCTGCTTTGGTTCTATGGCTGGTGCGGCGACGGGGGCTCTCACCTGGATAGTTTATGGGGTGTTAAATCCGCTCGGCTTCAGCTTCCCGGTCTGGATCTCAACCATCGTTGGAGAGGCAATTTATGGCATCGTCGGAGGCATCATTGGAATGGCCCATTCTGGCAAGTTACGAGCGGGATCTCGTGTTTCCGCGTGTAGCCTTGAGATGGCTCTTTGGGGCTTCATCTTAACCTTCATTTATGATCTGATTACGAATGTGGTGTTCGCCCTAACCTTTGGCATACCAATAATCTATGCCCTCGCAACAGGCTGGCTTGTACCGCCATGGTTCGGAATCCTCCATGAGGGAAGTAATACAATTCTTTTCTCCTTAGCGGCCATTCCATTGATTAGGGTAATTAAAAACATTAAAGGAGGTGAAAGACATGGCTGCTCAGCGTCGTAGAATCTGGGTCCTAGCTCTAGTAGCTTTACTCTGTTGGTCAACGGTCGCAACGATCGCAGCACTCCATTATTACCAGCTGTACACGTCGGTCAGGGCTTCGCTGACAAGGGTTTCCGTATCTATCGACTATGGAAACGGAACAGTTGCCGAGTACGATGAGGTTTATCTCTTCTATAATGCTACGGTGCTCGATGCATTGAGGGCTGTGGCGGTTGTAAATGCAACGTACTGGCTGGCCTTCGGAACATTCTTTGTGGAAAGTATCAACAACGTTATCAACAATGCTGGCAACAATGGGATGTATTGGCTGTATTGGGTTAATGGTGAACATCCAGCGGTCGGTGCGGGCGAATGCATACTACAGGATGGGGACTATGTGGAGTGGAAATATGTCAAACTCAGCTAATAGAACAATTTATTTCCTTCATGAACTGACCTATGTTTTGTCCCCTAAAAAACAGGATTTCAAACAGAGGGTCCACTCCACAAATTTTATTAATAAATGACTTATTACTTGATTCGGTGTGCGTATAGGCGCACCTTCAGAAGAACGTATGAAAAGATTTTAGGGTGGTTTTGAGAGAGATGCCAGAAAAAAAGGTTGGAGTTGCTGTTGCAGGTCTCGGTTTTGTTGGAGGTGGCTGTCATGTGCCAGCATACAGGAAAGTTCCAGGCGCCGAACTCGTTGCCGTGATCGATGTAATGGAGGAAAGAGCAAAGGAAATTGCGAAGAAGTATGACATCAAGTATTATAGGGATTTCAAGGAAGCGATTGAGGACCGAAAGATTGATGCTATCCATATAGCTGTACCGACGCATTTCCACTACGAAATAGCTTCGAAGGCCATAGCCAGTGGCAAACATGTGCATTGCGAAATGCCGATGACGCCCACTGTTGCTGAGTCTGAAAAGTTACGTGACCAGGCAGAGAAGGCGAGGGTCATACTGATGCCCGACCTAAACTTCCGCTTCACTCCAAACTATGTTAGAGCCAAAGAGTTGATAGAAGAGGGCGCTATTGGGAATCCTCTGGCGGTGAGTTTCAGTGAGTTCATCGGGGCCAAGACTCTGGCTGCTCAGTGGCCAGCAGATTCTTGGGCTTGGAATATAGAGAAGAGTGGTGGGCTCCCCGATTTCACTCTTTCAGTTTGGTCCATTGACCTCGTGAGATGGCTACTCAATTCGGAAATAGTTGATGCACAATGGATAGCAAATTACGCTCCATTGGAAGGGCTTGGCAAATTTACTGGATATAATACTGTGGGCATCATCAAGTTTTCAACTGGTGCTGTAGGCGCTTTACAGTATGGTTCAACAGTCATACCTGAGGAAACTACCAGCAAGCTTGAGGTCTTCGGCAATAATACCAAGACGTTGAGGGCGAAGTCGAATAATTCCTTGACGTTGATCGGTGAAGACTCAAAGCAGGAGTGGGAGTTCAAAGCGAAGGGCACAGAAGTTTGGGGTCACCGCCAGATAGATTCTCACTTTGTTGAATGTATTCTCAAAGGAAAGAAGCCAACAGTTACGGTTGAAGATGCTATTAAAGCGCAGTGTGTAGCAGCTAAGATTGTCAAAAAGTAGTTGCGAGTGAAGAAACAACACCCCCATTTTTCCATTTTCTAATAGAATTACAATCTATCTTTCACTGGACTGGATTGGTTGACGAGAAAGCTAGATGTTGCACCGTTTACTTCGACGCGATCATAGCTCTGCCGTTGACCGTCTATTTTTTAATGGAGAGGCTTATGGTCATTACCCTAGTGTGCGATGCAGATTACTAGCGCATGCTAAGGTAAAAAATGGGTAAGCTTGTTTTTGGTGCCGTTAAGAAGCAGGACAGTCTTCGCCCTCGTTTCGTTTGGAAGTTCTTTATTGAGAAGAAGATAAATGTTGTTGTTCCTAGGCATAAAGAGATTCCCATTGGCACCCTTCGAGAATTCTGTTTAAGCAGACTTACTGAGGAGGAACTTATCTGACTGGTGTGGCTGAAATTATTGCTAAAATAAGAGAGGAAATGAAGTTCTGATTCCCCATCAGAATTTATACTGTAAAGATTTTATATAATGGATGCTCTCTTTCCAGCGGCCTTATTCCATACTCTTGCTGCATAGAATATGCTACATATGCGTCTGCGAGGGCGCAGGTGGTGTACGTCTCTGGGGCCCGTTTTAGCGGCCCGTAGAGGAGGAAGTCCGCGCCCATCATGATGGTTGATGCGAACGCCACCGCGGTACTCATCAAGTATCTTGTTGGTTCTAGTTTGTGTCTTTCGTGCCATCTGTCGATGGCGTTGTGGGCTCCAGAGCCGGCTGGGAGACCATAGTTTTCCTTCACAAGATAGATGGTCTTAGATACGGGCCCCGGATCAGGTACATCGAGGATTGTCGTGTCTACGATCGTCTTCTCTATGCCCGCCTCTTTGGCTATGTCCAGTAGTTCCTTCAACACTTCGAGTCTTCCTTTTATCGTTGACATTTTTGGGTTGAAGGTGAGTAGTATGGCCGCTTTTACGCCGGCATCCTTTATAGCGGTGACCTCTTTTTCCCTGTCCTCAGGCTTTACCCCAGGCATTATTGAGTTGTATACTGCGCGGTCCGCCAGTCCGACCTCGCCTACATGCTTAACAGCGGGTACTCTTACATCCACAGTCGTACCATCTATCAGAAAGGGTGACTTCGTCTGTTCGCATATAAAGTCGATGTATTTGACAAAGGATTTTGCGAATGGTCCAACGACATCTATGATTCTTTTCATTCCGGTTCGTAGCGAGATTTCCTCTTCTGCCCTTAGAATTTCTTCGGCTTTTTTCTTGTCGAAGATACCCTCCTTCTCGTCTTCGACTATTTTGTCACCATGGTAGAAGATGCTTCCCATCATCACGGTGGGTAATTGTCCTGGTTGTCCTCCTATCTTGACTCCGCCGATGTCGAGAATCTTCTGTTCTTTCTCAAATTTGAACATTTTTCTCCCTTAATAATTTGTTTTAAGCTTATACCTATATTTTTTCAGCGTCTAATTTGCCTTCTTTGATCGCATTGTCTATGGAGATGAGAATACCGATGAAAAAATTGTAAGGAGTTGTGATGGCTATACCTTTCGATAGAAGGTTGCCCGTATCGAGATCAAGGACAACACACTTTACATTTGTTCCACCCGTGTCTATACCGATACCTAGAAACTGCTTCATCTGTACTCCTGCCTCACTAAGTTTATTGAACGTCTGAAACATTGCCTCATCGTGCGAACATCGATTTGAAAACGGGGGCACTCCCTAGAGGTTGTCCGAAAAAGAGGGTGAGGGCCAACTTAGGTTGTCTACTTTTATGCCGTGGAATGGTAAACCGACGCCAATTCTATACATTTCCCATTTTTCTTCTCCAAAAGATTTACTTGTGCTATGGCACATTATTAAAGCCTGTCGTAAGTCAGCTGACGAACGAGAACTTTGCAAATAAATTAGAGAAATTCCTCAAATACAAAGATGTTTTCTAGCTTGAAAATCCCGCGCGCAATAAATACTCAGCTTCTCAGATAAAAAGGGGGAGGCAGATGTGCAACAGAAAGGATAATGGTCAGATGTCGGACTCATATGCGGAAAACCCGCGACACTCAGTAGATTTTAATGAGACAAAATCTATTATCTAATCGAAAACCATTCGTAAAAGCTGGGCCTAGAAAATGATACCTCAAAGATTCTTTGTCGCAAGCGGAAAAGCTTTCAGCCCAGTTTCTCAGCTAAATGCTTGGGACCGAGCTTTAGAAGATGCTGGAATTGCTCAGTGTAATCTTATTCCAGTTACATCCATATTGCCAAAAGGATGTGTTCAGACAGAAACTACTGAGATTCCCGTGGGGGCGATAACCCACGCAGTGATGGCAAGGATGGATGGAGTGGAAGGGCAAAACATAGGTGCCGCCATCTCTTGGGCTTTTGAAAAAAATTGTGAATGGGGAATCGTGGCTGAAACACATGGCTTCATGGACGAGAGTAGTTTACTAGAAATTGCAGAGCGGAAGATCAGGGAAATGGCGAAGATCAGGGAAATCGAAATTGGAAAGATCAATTACGAATTTCAAACGTTGAGGGTTCCTATGGATAACTATGGCTGCGTGATAGCTGCCCTAGTTTTCTACCCTGATTATCGATAGACCCAATAGCGCGCGGCCTTCTCCTCACAGCAACACAGCAAAGACCCTTTTAGGAGGACGCTCTTCTGACTTCTTTATTCCCTTTTGTTTTCATGTCCGGTTTTAGTAAATCATATATTAGATGGGTACAACGTACAGGATTGATGGTCGAGGACGGCTTTGCCCCACGAGGACATAGTTAAGAATGTTCTATCGAAGGTCAGGGAGATAAGAGGTGTCCATCAAGCCTCAGTCCTGACCGACAATGACATAAGAAGGGTTCTGGATCTTGAAAAAGAGGCTGAAATGTGTGCAATGATTGGGCTAGGCCGTGGGGACAACCAGGGTGTAAAGACCGCTCTGCAGCGAGACGTCGTAATTGCCTTTGTTACGGACAAAGACTATGTTTGGCCAACAGGGCCCAATTTCGTCATAAAATGGAAGGATAGAGTTGTAGGTGAAGAGGTGACGGACTCCAAAAGACTTGACGAGCTGAAAAAGATGAAGAGCGTGGTCTTGGTTGGAAACTTCGCACTTTACAAAGATAGGATGCCGTCAATCTCTAACACGATGAAGGAACCTCCGACAGTACTCTTTCCCCCAAAACAGTGCTTGGAAATCAAAGAGGTTGAAGGGGTTCGCGACGCGGTACAGGGATCACCGTGCTCACCAACTGACAGGTATCTGAAAAAGAGAATGGGGGCTAGCATGGATGATGCGCGTCTAGGCACAGTCGTGATGGGATTTGACTTAGAAACAGACTAAGCTTTTACCGCGAAAGACGCAAACCGGCCTATTAGAAAAAAAGGGGAAGGGATTTAGTATTCGAATTCTAGGCCTAGATCTTCTAGTTCTTTCTTGACCTTGCTGTATATTTCCACGTACTCCTTTGACGGTGTCAGTGTTGCTGTGTCGTAGCATTCTTGGAAGGTCTTTCCCAACGGTATCTTGTCATTGTCTATGTTGTCTTGGTATTTTGCGTTGAGCTTCTTCACGATCTCGTTGGCGTCCTCCAGCTTCAGCTTCGTTGCTGCACGAGCGACCTCACCCATGAATCTGGACTCCATGCCCGTGGTGCAGTCAAGCCTACCCAGACCAGTGCCTGATAGTGGACCGAGGCCAGCCGGATGACCACCAGTCACCGTGCATCCTATGCTTAGGGCAGCTATCTCGTAAAGAATCATGTCCGTGCAGGGACCAGCAAAAGCAACGTAGGGAACATTTCCCAAGTTCACCAGATCGGTCTTGTCAGCTATGGCCGCCGAGGCCAAGTTACCGCTCCACATAGGCGCTCTACTCGAGCAGCCAGGCGCCTTTATAGCGTCCATGCCGGTCGTGACGAGAAAAGACGGTTGATATAGGACTTGTGATGCGAGACCCTCAGCTACGTTGGTAATGGTTGTTCCCTCGGGTCCACCTGATAGACCACCGACGCCGGGTGTCCCACAACCATAATAGTGGCTGCCATACTCCATGTAGTGCGCTACTATGCTCATGGTGATGTAGTCTGTCTTCAAGTCTGGAAGTATGTATGCGTGGCGGTAGTCACACTTCCTCCAACCGCGTTCCGGATCACTTGCACCCACATTGGCTCCGACGCTCACCGCTGGGCTACCAATGAGACCCATTCCCGGTCTGCCAACCCTGTTAGTCGCTTCCCTCATAAAAGCGATGTTACGCCTCTCGGCATGCATCTCTATAGGTGCGTTAGCCTTCACCCGCATGCCCTCCAAGGATATCAGCGTACCAAATACTAGGCCGTCATTCGCAGGTTCCTTTGCGTGGCTCTCATAGATCTTGACAGCCCACTCCTCAGACATGGAAACACACATCGGACCACCAGATACAAATGGCCGTCTCCTATCCTCGAGTTTTCTAGCCACTACAGCAACCGCGTCATTTCCCTCCCCAAGCGTTACTTCTTTCGGCGGGGTCCGAACGGCCTCCTTGACCTCCCACTCCTCGAATTCAATGATTTTCTCTGTGTCGGTGCAGTAGATGCCGACCTCAAGCAGCAGCTCCATCCCAGCCTTATAGACATCGTCCATCAGCGACTTGTCGGTAGGAACGATGTCTTCAGGATCGTATTTTATGCCGTACTGCTTTACCAGCTCCGTAACCTTTGGGAAGAAGATCTTTGTCTCAAAATCTCTCTCCGGCACAATCTTGCCGGTCTCAGCTCTCCTCCAATAATCCCACACCCTTGCTTTAACCATTCCAGTCTCCACCTCCTACTAATTCTTGGAAGACAACTGGTGAATTCTTTTGCTCTGGACTTATAAAACTGTCATTTAGCGTATTCGGTGAAGCAAGAATATAGCATTGGACCAGCGACAAAGGATCATCCTTTGTCAAAAGTTTTTTCACTATGATTCTTTGTCTTCTCTCGCGTGAAAATAGAGAAGAATCATCTGCTAAAATTTTGGAACGGGCTTCTTTGGATATCTGCCGAGCTTTCTGAGCAGATGGCTGGTCCTTGGATATCTCGAAAGATCGGCATATGGTATGTAATAGGAGTTCATAAGTTCCTTCCTAAAATCTGGGTCATTGGCGAGTTCTATATACCTGACTTTTTCAGAGATTTCTTCTGCGGTTTCTCTGACCGTTTTCGAAACCAAAGCCATCCTTGCTCCAGTTCCGGCTGCGTTTCCAACAACGTTCACCTTCTCCAACGGCACCTCGGGATACATGCCAATTGTCCTAGCGTTCTCCGGGTCTATGTAGGATCCAAAGGCCCCTGCGATGAAGACTACATCTATGTCCCCTTCCTTTATCCCAGCCTCCTTCATCAACGTCACAGTCCCCGTATGTATCGCCGCTTTAGCTAACTGGATCTCTATGAGATCTTTCTGGGTGATCACGATGTTCTGGCCGATCGAGGACGCCTCTTTCCAAGCCAACACAAACTCCAATATGCCTTCTTTTTCACGCAAACTTGACGAATCCAAGTCTCTATTTATCTTTCCAGCGACATCGATTATTCCCGCTTTCAACAATTCAGCCGGTATGTCTACGATGGCAGAACCGCAGATTCCACATGGCTTGGCATCATCTACAGTCTTATATTTGACCTCAAGGCTTTCCGGGTCGATGGTCACCTTCTCGATGGCGCCTGAAGCTGCTCTCATACCATGTTTGATGTGGGCTCCCTCGAATGCGGGGCCTGAAGCGCATGAGCAGGCGAGCATCCAATCTTTGTTTCCTAAGACGACCTCGGTATTTGTTCCGATGTCCAGCGCTAGGCAAAGCTCATCCCTCTTGTAAATCTCCGTCGCCAATATGTCTGCGACGCTGTCGGCTCCAACAAAACCAGCTATTACAGGCAACACATGAATGTTACCATTTGGATTGATCTTTATGCCGACTTCCTTAGCGTTGATGTCCGCACTTTCTCTAATTACTGGTGCGTAGGGGGACAAAGCGAGATGCTTTGGGTTGATGTTCAAGAATAGGTGATGCATAGCCGTGTTTCCGACGGCCGTCATCTCGTAGACCTTCTCTGGGTCTACCTCGACTCTGTCGCACACGTCTTCAAGGATTTGGTTTATTCCATCGACAACGACTGTCTGGAGCTCCTTTAAGGCCTTAGGCCCCTTCATTGCATATGTTATCCTAGTTATCACATCCTCTCCAAATGGGATCTGCGGGTTCATTAAAGGCTTTACCGCAATAACTTTGCCCGTGTTCAAGTCTAGGAGGTATCCTGCTAGCTTCGTTGTGCCAATGTCTACGGCGTATCCAAAGATTCTGTCCGTAGTGTCGCCGGGTTCCACATCGATGATTCTGTCGTCGTTGAAGATAGTGGCTGTTACCTCCCAAGCCGCTTTCCTCAGTGCCGAGGGGAGGGTTTTGATCACGCCGTACTCTGCCTTTAGATTCTTTATGTCATACCGCTTCCGGAGTTCCTCCAGTAGTCTGTCAAGATCGGATCGCGGGTCCTCGAGGGTGGGTTTTGGTAGTCGAACGAAGTATTTCCTGACGAGTGGTTCAAGCCTAACCGGTGTTTCTATTCCTTCGATTTGAAGTCTCTGCTTTCCTGTCCTACTTTCTTCCGGAATTCTGACTATGAGTGAACCTTTAACCGAAGTTTGACAAGCTAGCCTGTATCCAGCTGATAGCTCGTCCGAAGTTAATTTTTCTTTTTCCACCCATGTTGTGGGTCCGACGTTTTCTCTTTTCTCAACTATGACCCTGCACTTTCTACAGCTGCCTTTACCACCACATGTGGAGGTTAAGTCTACTCCGGCAAGCTTCGCTGCTTCTAAGACGCTTGATCCGATCTTGACCTTTACACGCTTTCCTTCCGGTTGAAAAACGACTTCCTTTGTGAGTTTCAATAAGTTTCCTTCCGTTGTCTGCTATTACTAGGGTTCTTGCTAAACTTGTATATAGAAATAATCGTGAAGTCAATTCAGTGCAAAAACCAAAAAACGCGCGCGATATAAATTGGATTTGATTTAGAGAAATAATGACGTTCCTTCTAAAGTAGCTGGGAAGTTTCCCGACAGCGTACGGTAAAGCAGAAAGATTAATAAATTATTAAGGTTAACAAGTAGTTTAGTGATTATATGTGGATACCAAAGTGGCTGGGCGACGTATATTCAAAACTGTTCATCCGTTTTAGACGAGAACTCTTCACTTTCAAAGAGGCAAGAGAACTATTGTCTATGAATGAGAATAAGCTAGCAGTTGCGTTCAGCAAACTCCATTCCCAGAGAGCTCTGACGATCTTTGAGCGGGGAAGGCCTAGGGCCTACAGGCTCTTAGATCCGGAGAACTTCCTCTTGCTCATGTCCGAAAAGGTCAAAAACCTAGACAGGATCCCTCAGGAGAGATATTTGAGGCTGATATGCGATTGTTTTCAGCGGACTTCTGAGGCGTTGGCTGTCAAATCTTTTGCTGTTTATGGGTCAGTGGCTAGGGGAAACGCTAGAAATCATAGTGATGTAGATGTCTTGTTGGTCTCAGAGGATTTTAGCGGAAGCGTAGGCTCAAGGATAGAAAGGCTGTATAAGATAGAACTCGACCTTGAGGACGAACTGGGGTGGCTTAGAAAACACGATATCTTCACAGGCATCAATTTCTATCCCCTAAAAGAAGAAGAAGCTTTAAGACTACCCTACCTTTTCTTGGACTTGACGGAGGAGGCGGTAATTCTTCGGGATGAAAAGAGTTTTCTAGAGAATTTACTCTTGGATCTTAGGGCAGGGCTGTTGAGGCAAGGCGCCAAAAGGATCTTCATAGACAAGGAACGCTGGTACTGGGACTTGAAACCAGACTATAAATTTGGTGAAAAAGTTGCGATCGGTTAAAGTCGGGAAATCATATCTTCGCCAAGCGAGGGCAAGGCTGGAAGACGCAAAGGACGCTTCCGCAGACGCCAATTATCCTTATGCCGTTCGATTGAGTCAAGAGTGTGTTGAGTTATCCTTGAAAGCCGTCCTGAAACTTGTGGGAATAGACTACCCGAAAATACACGATGTGTCAGACATCCTTATCGAAGTTAAAGATAGGTTCCCAAACTGGTTCAAGGCAGAAATAGACTTTCTGCGCGATTCCTCAAAAATCCTTGTCAAGAAGAGGGAGCCTAGCCTTTATGGAAGCGAAGAGGCATTCCTTTCACCTGACGAAGTCATGAACAAAGACGATGCGGAAGACGCCGTCATGAGAGCCGAGAAGATCTGCAATCTCTGCGAAAACCTCTTGACCCAAATATAGAGAACAACCAAGGGCTCGCTATCAAATTGTTCTAGCTTACTCTTCCAACGAGTACGATGCAAGAATCGCGTACGAAAACTCCAAGCATTATGCCGTCCTTCACGTATTCTATGGCTTACAATAGATTACATTCTGATGTTCCTCAAGGAAAAAATCGCTTGTAAGAGGACGAGTTAAGGCATTTCTATCGACTCCTTCAACACTTGAGTGTTTATTTTCCCAGCCATATAGGTCCTGCCACTTCGAATATTACTTACAACCACTGCGGCTGGCGCAAATATGTCAGGGTCCACCTTTGTGAAGTCGAAGTCGACTTCTTTGTATATCTCGTAGCAAGTCTTTCCGTAGGTTTTCGATTTGGATGATGGTACTTTTTCGACTGTCTCCTTCAATTTTTCATCGTCCTCGAAATCCACAAAGAAGTGTGTGTATCCCCCATATGTTAAGGCGTCCTCGCATCGACCCATCGCTTTTCCCCAGTCTGGATGGAGGGGCATAATGGGGGCATAGCCTGCCCCATGTAAAGCTTTTGAGGGATCGAACCCTAGATGGTCAAGCTTGAACAGTGCTGTTTCGACGATCCTGCCGGAAATCTGGACGAAGCCAGCTATCGAAGTTATCGAGGTTAACAACAGATAAAGGTTTTTCGGGTCCACATCACAGGCCTTGCTTATCTCCAAAGCCACAACATCTGTCGGCTTTTTGGAGGTCTCGATCAACAGTACAGCTGAATCAAACTCGTCGCGATAGCCAATCTTCTCAAATACTCTTTTTGGCTTCTGGGCCAGTGCCCTCCCGGGGCCAGAGGCATCAGCTACGTAGTCTCCAACTTTTATCTTCCAGCCAGCAAGTTGACATGCAAACAGGGATATGGGAGGATAGCTTGTGGCCACAGCTATAGTCGGTAAGGTGATGTCGCCGTAGTTCGCGAAGATCAAGGAAGTTGCTTCTGCCTCGCCCATCGCAATCTCGGTGACCTTTAGACCTAGACGATAGCTTCCTTTGGCCTCTAAACCCGTGTCGATGAGTGTTGTGCCTGAAGGGAGAACATCTATTTCCGCTCCGAAAGCTTCAGGGTCTTTTAGTATGTCGTCCAGAATTTTGAGCGCCTCTTTATTTACGCTTAACATTTCGAATCACTTTTAATAGATTATAAATGAATAACTATAAAAAATCAAAAGGGTGCGTGAGATGGCTGAAATCAAGGTTACCTTAGTCACTGGGCGAACCGCCGAGCAGGGTGCCAGTTTGGAGATCGGTAAAACCTCAGATGAATACCGTGAAAGCGTTGCTGTGGTAGAGCTTAGTAAAAGGGATGCTGAAGAACTTGGGATGTCTGAGGGGGATCCGGTAGAAGTCAAAACAGATTATGGATCTGTGATTGTCAAGGGCAAGATATCTGAAAAACTTGACCCTGGATTATCTTTTATGCCCTATGGGCCATGGGCAAATCAGGTCATAGGTTCCGAGACCCATGGCACCGGTATGCCATATTACAAGGGCTTGCAGGCCTCTGTTTCATCGGCAAAGGGGGCCAGTGTATTGACGATCGAGGAATTGGCCAATCGATTGATGGGGAGCTGATATGTCTACATATGAAAATGTGGTCTGCCCGTTCTGCGGCTGCTTATGTGACGACATAGAGTTGACGGTAGAAGACGGAAAGATCGTTAAACCGAAAAGGACATGTAAGGTGGCCCTTAGCAAATTTCTAAGTCATACTGAGAATAGGATTGAAAGTCCGATGGTTCGCAAGGATAGGAAGCTGGTCCCTGTGAGCCTCGGTGAAGCGATAGATCAGTCAGCGGAGATATTGGTGAATTCAAGTTGGCCCCTGGTCTATGGGCTGGCTTCGACAGAGTGCGATGCAAATAGGAAGGCTATTGAGCTCGCTGAATTGGTTGGCGGTGTAGTCGATAATACGACATCTGTGTGTCATGGACCCACGGTCTTGGGAGTCCAGGACGTAGGTGAGCCGACGGCGACGCTTGGTGAGATTAAGAATCGTGCTGACCTCGTAGTGTTCTGGGGATGCAACCCGACTGCTGCTCACATCAGACATACTGCCAGATACTCCGTTTCTCCGAAGGGGTTGTTTACTCCAGAGGGCCGGAAGCACAGGACAATAGTAACTGTGGATGTGAGGGAGACTGGTATGGCGACGATTTCGGATCTTTTCATAAAGATTGAGCCCAGCATGGACTTTGAACTGCTTTCAGCTCTCAGAGCGATAATCAAGGGGCATGAGATGGGAAATGAGGATGTGGCGGGAGTCAAGATGGAGGAGATTAGGCGTGTGGCTGAGAAGATGAAAACGTGTAAATTCGGAGTCATATTCTTCGGGCTTGGGCTGACGATGAGCAAGAGTAAGTACATGAATATGGATGCGCTAGTGTGCTTGGTTAGAGAGTTGAATGCCTATACGAAGTTTGTGGCTCTGCCCATGCGGGGGCACTACAATGTTACTGGTTCATGCATGGTCTCATCATGGCTGACGGGCTATCCGTATGCAGTGGATTTCAGTAGGGGTTATCCGAGGTATAATCCAGGAGAGTTCACTGCTGTTGATGTGCTGGCCAAGGGAGGGGTGGATGCTGCCCTCATAGTAGCGTCTGATCCCGCAGCGAGCTTCCCTGTTGAGGCGGCACGAAATCTGGCCAAGATTCCCACAATAGTTATGGACCCAAAGATTACTATGACCACATTGATTGGGAACATCGTGATACCTGTTGCCGTAGCTGGGATCGAGTATGAGGGCACCGCTTACCGAATGGATGGGGTTCCGATTCGACTTAGAAAGGTTATAGATCCGCATGAAGGGATCCTGCCAGACTCCGAGGTACTGCAGATGATCATTGACCGTATTAGGAAGTGAGGGAGGAGGGAAGATGGCTGGAATAGTCATAAAAAATGGGTTTGTTTTTGATCCCTTGAACGGCATAGCTGGAGAACAGATGGACATCTATGTAGATGGTGGGAAAATCGTTGAAGAGGTTAAAGAAAGGAAGGCGAAGGTCATCAACGCTTCAGGCATGACCGTTATGCCGGGAGGCGTTGACATTCACAGCCACATGGCTGGATCAAAGGTCAACACTGGCAGGTCGTTGAGACCGGAGGATCACAGGAAAGACGCCGTTCCGAAGACTAAGTACACGCGCTCGGGTGTAGGCTACTCGGTTCCTACGACCTACGTTACTGGTTACCGGTATGCGAAGATGGGTTACACTACGGTGATAGAGCCTGCTGTTCCACCCTTGAAGGCGAGGCATACGCATGAGGAATTGAATGACACACCGATCGTTGATAGCGGTTTTCTAACGCTAATGGATAATAATTATCTTGTCATGAAGTACGTTCGAGATGACGAGTTTGAGAAGTTGAAGGCATTCGTAGCGTGGTTGTTGAGGGCGACGAGGGGCTACACCATCAAGATAGTTAATCCTGGTGGAGTTGAAAATTGGAAGTGGGGTGGGAACGTCGATAGCATTGATGACGAGGTCAAGAACTTTAACATTACGCCCAGGGAGATAATCAGAGGTCTAGTTAGGGCGCGCGAAGAGCTGGGGCTACCTCATGTGGTGCAGTTGCATGCCAGTAGGCTGGGTGTTCCGGGAAATTATGAAACCACCTTGAAAACTATGCAGTGTTGTGAAGACATCAAGGCTAGTGATGATAGAGAGGGGGTTATGCATGTGGTTCATGTCCAGTTCAATTCGTTCGCTGGAGAATCCTTTGCCGATTTCCGCTCAGGAGCCTCTGAAGTTGCTGAGTACGTAAACAAGCATAAGCATGTGGCTCTAGACCTTGGACAAGTGATCTTCACGGATACAACCACGATGACTGGGGATGGTCCGTGGCAGTACAGGCTGCATAAATTGACTGGAAACAAATGGGTCAACGGAGATGTTGAACTCGAAGCTGGTTCTGGTGTCGTTCCATACACTTTCAAAAGTAGTAGTCCAGTGAATGCGGTTCAGTGGGCAATTGGGCTTGAAGTTGCGCTTCTGGTTGAGGATCCTTGGAGAGTTTATTTGACCACAGATCACCCAAATGGGGGCCCATTCATCTATTATCCGAAGGTTATGGCGTGGCTCATGAGTGAAAAAGCCAGGTCCGATATGCTGGAGGAGGCTCACAAGTTTGGTAGTTCACGAACTGCTTTGCCCTCCATCGATAGAGAATACGACTTCAATGAGATAGCCATAGTAACTCGGGCAGGGACGGCAAAGGCATTAGGACTTAAGAATAAGGGGCGTCTTGGCGTCGGCGCTGATGCTGATGTAGCCATCTACGATATCGATCCCAAGAAGTTTGAGCCATCGAATTACGAAGAGGTCGAGAAGGCCTTCTCGGCTGCGCGTTACACCATAAAGGACGGTGAGATCGTGGTTAAGGAGGGCGAGGTGGTGGCTTCTCCGATTGGAAGAAGGTTCTGGGTCAATGTTAAGGTTCCAGATGATATCGAGAAGGCTGTTTTGGGAGACCTTAGGGAAGTCTTTGAGAAGTATTACACAGTAAGCTTGGAGAATTATCCTGTTCAGGATGAGTATCTGCCAAAGCCAGAGGAGATAAGAATAGACGCTACCGAGAAGTGGTGAAAGATGAGTTTTAAGATAGATGGGGTCGAGATTGTAGACACCTTTGCTGAAGCATTTGGGATGCGCGGTGCTCGTGTGCTCATCACAGCAAGAAACAGAGAGTGGGCTTTGACTGCGGCCAGAACTTTAACTGGGTTCGCAACATCGATCATCATGTGTGGCTGCGAGGCAGGTATAGAGCGTGAGGTGCCTCCTGATGAGACGCCTGATGGGAGACCCGGCGTCGATGTCTTGGTTTTTTCGATGTCTAAGAAAGATTTGGCCGAGCAGTTGCTTAAGAGGGTAGGACAGTGCGTCCTAACCTGCCCAACAACTGCAATATACAATGACTTCCCTTTAGAAGATGCCGATGATGTCATTAGCGTTGGGGGCAAGCTCAGATACTTTGGAGACGGCTATCAAATAAGTAAAAGGTTTGGGGGTAAGAATGCTAGGAGGCTGTGGAGGATTCCAGTGATGGATGGGGAATTCTTCATAGAAGACGAGTTTAGTTCTAAGAAAGCGATAGCTGGAGGAAACTTCATGATTCTTGCTGAAACTCCTGATGCTGCGCTGGAGGCTGCTGAAAAAGCGGCTGATTCGATAAAATGCATACGAGGAGTTATAGCGCCGTTTCCTGGAGGGGTCTGCAGAAGCGGAAGCAAAGTAGGATCGAAATACAAGTTCTTGAAAGCCTCGACCAACATTCGGCTTTGTCCGAGCATAAGAGCTATGGTGTCGGATTCTGAGGTTCCTGAGGGAGTTAGCACCATTTATGAATTGATCATTAACGGCTTGGATCTGGAATCGGTCAAAAGAGCTATGGCTGAGGGGATCAGGTCTGCCATTAAGGTCCATGGGGTCAAGAGGATAACGGCTGGAAACTATGGGGGAAAGCTTGGGAAATACAATATCTACCTGAAGGATTGCCTGGGGGTCAAATGAATCGTGATATCCGAGGTTACGTTGACTCCGAAACCTCTTCCAAAGGTGCCTGTTGAAGCCGAGAACATATCGCCAGATGTTTTTGCAGGAAAAACCGTAAAGGACATCAAAGGGCTCGATGTCTGGGCTGGAAATAAGAAACTCAGGCTGGAGGAGCTATTCCAAGTCAGCGCAGGGACGGACAGGATCTCAGATGAACCGCACATAATAATCGATGGAGACGTTGCAGGCGTAAAGCAAATAGGTTCTGGCATGACGCGTGGAAAGATAACGATTAATGGAAGCGCAGGGATGCACCTTGCATCCATGATGGGTGGAGGAGAAGTTGTAGTCAAAGGAAGTGTTTCGGATTGGGCTGGGGCGGAGATGGAGGATGGCTTAATACGTGTCATGGGTGACGCTGGGAACTTTTTAGGGGCAGCGTATAGAGGGAGCAACCTTGGGATGAAGGGTGGTGTGATCATCGTCCACGGGAATGTTAGTGATCATGCTGGAAAGCTCATGCGCCGTGGAGTTATAACCGTGCTCGGAGATGTGGGAGATTTTGCGGGAGCTGTGATGAAGGCCGGTACCATGGTGGTCTTTGGAAGGGCTGGACTTAGGCTCGGGGCTATGATGAGTAGGGGGACTGTAGTGGTTTACGGCGGGGTTGAAGAGATGCTTCCAACCTTTAAGTATGATGCACCTTACTCGCCGACCTTCTTGAGGTTCTACCTCAAAAACCTGTACGTTGAATACGGGATTGGTGTTGCAAAGAATTACATAGATTCTATGTACGATAGATATCATGGTGATCTTGCCTCTGACATCGCAAAGGGCGAGATTCTCATTTTTAGAGAGAAATAAATAAGCGACCAAGCCTCTGGACTTTTCCAGTTGTTAAGGTACAGTGAGTTGTGGAAGATGAGAATCGGTATCTTAACCTCAAATCCCATGGATTGGCATATCCAATCGCTGATTAGGGAGCTAGAAAGAGCTCGTGTGGAGCATGCTTGCTTCCCAATTACAAGTTTTACGACTAGGATATCAGGTTCTCCACGGGTTGTTTGCGGAGGCTACGACCTAGAGGAATTCCAAGCGGTATTAGTTAGGGGGATGCCGGGTGGGTCTTTGGAGCAGATAATCTTTAGAATGGACACCTTACACAGGCTAGAAAATTTAGGGGTTAAAGTGATTAACTCAGCTTCGGCTATCGAGAAATCCGTTGATAAATATTATACTTCCACGCTGCTTGAAGACGCAAGTGTGCTGACCCCAAGAACAATGACAGTTGAAGGTTTCAGAGATGCCATGAAAGCTTTTGAAGAGTTGGGAGGGGACATCGTGGTTAAACCACTTTTCGGGTCCTTTGGCGTCGGCATGGTGAGGGTTGATAGCCGGGATGTTGCCCATAGGGTCTTCAAGGCCTTGCAGGTGACCCGCAACGTTTTCTATGTTCAAGAGTTTATGCCGCATGGAAATCAAGACGTTAGAGCATTCGTCATAGGTGATAAAGTAATCGCGTCTATGCTTAGAATCGGAGAGACATGGAAAACTAATATCGCTAGAGGGGCCAAGGCGAAACCCCACAGATTAAGCCATGAATTAGAGACGTTATGCGTAAAAGCATCTAAGGCGGTCGGCTGTGATTATGCTGGGGTGGACCTTTTGCAGTCTGAGAAAGATGCAGGGTTCTATGTGACTGAGGTAAATAGCACACCTGGGTGGGAAGGGTTACAGACGGTAACCAAAACTAACATAGCAGACTCACTAATAAAACATATAATTGAGATATGTTCCAGGTAGGCGCTGAATTTTTCTCTTAGTCTTTTCCAGTTTTTCTACCTCCCAACATCTGTAGAGAAGATGTGCCAAAGTGAAGTCCATCGAAGCCGAAGACCGCGAAAGCCATTGTCCGTTGTAAGCCTCGTTTAGATCTCTACAAATTTTCCACGAATCCTCCTTTCTGCCTGTGATTTATTACCGTGAGAGCATCCAGATGCTATTCTTTGTTTTTTCCGAATATCTTAGTGAATTGAAATAGAATACTAAGGAAAAAAGAAAAAAATATAATAAGGACTGCGCCCTCTTTGAACTAGGTGATAAAAATGGAGCGTGCTTTGGAGGCATACGTTTCGCGAGAGATTCCAAATATACTTAAAGGATACTCCCTCGTGGCCGTAAACGAGACCCTGCCAGGCCGCATTACAGCTGATTTTCACTTCAAGGACCAAGAGGGTACTGACGTGTTCGTGGAGGTCTTCGGCAGAAAAATAGGGCGCACCAAACTCAGCCAGATACTCAACATCTATGCAGCAATCTCCAACATCGAACCTCCGCTAGGGAAGTTCGAGCTAATAGTAATAGGCCCAGACGTAACAGCCTCTGTAAAAAAGGAATTAGAAGGGCTTCCGGTGAAGATGCTCACCTACGAAGAGATCGACATAACGCGCCAGAAGCTTCGCGAAATATATGAGCAGGCTCGACGGCAGGAGACGCAACAACTCTCACCTCAAGAGGCCGGACTGATCGCAAAGTGGGAATCTGAAAAGAAGGCAATTATCCGCGCTTCCGATGTGCAAGAAGACTTGGGCTGCAACCTCAATCACGCTTACTTTCTCCTTCATAATCTTGAACGCAAACACTGGTTAGAGCGAGTATCTCGCGGCGTTTATCAATTCATACCTCTGAGCTACGGATATCCTGAAAGGATTCCTCCCTCAAATTCTTTCGTTATAGGAGCCGCGCTCATAAAGCCATACTATTTCAGCTACTACACATCTAACAGCCATTACGGATTCACAACCCAAATGCCCTTCACACTATTCATTGCGACCACAAAGAAGAAGCCAGACGTTGAATGGCCGAGCGGCACCTTCAAATTCGTTACCTTGTCCAAACATAAGTTCTTTGGATACAGGCGAGAGAAAGTCTTCGATACTGAAGTCAACATGGCCGAGCCTGAGAAATCCTTGGTGGACTCGTTTGACAAGCCGAGATATGCCGGTGGAATAGAACAGCTAGCAAGAATAACCTGGCGGGGCCTTCCGAAGGTCAACAAAGAAAAGCTTGTCGAATACGCGGTGAAAATGAATTCTCATGCCCTAATCCAGAGAATGGGCTTCATCATCGACTATCTGACAAGAGAAGAACTCGTAGAACCTCTATCCCCCCATCTCAAGAACAAGATGTTTAATCATGTGGGAAAAACATCCATATATCTAGACTCCAGAAGGAAAAAGACTGGTCAATTCTCTAAAGAATGGAGGATCATAAACAACATCCCGAGGGAGCATCTGCTCAGTGAAATCGAGATAAGGTGAGTGAAGTGTTAGAAAGAAGACATGCGGCCTTCTACGCCCGATCGAGCGGAGTAAGTGAGAGGGTGGCAGAACGAGATATCGTTCTAACCTACGTGCTTCGCATCCTGTCTGACAGTATCCTGCCAAGGCTAGCCTTCAAGGGCGGGACCTGCCTAAAGAAAATGTATTTCGGAAAGACCGGAAGGTTCTCTATGGACCTTGATTTCACGACCGCTAGCATAAAGCTCGAAGAACTTAAAAATGAGCTTAAACAGTTACTCCACAAAAAAGCCAGTTATGGCCTAGATTTCAAAATTATCGATGAGAATTTGAGTCCAGAATCCTATCTAGCAGTTGTGGAATATGCACATAACTGGAATCCTAGTTCTGATTTTGAATTCCAAGTCAGCTACCGAGAACTGCCAGTCTTGCCTGCGGTGGAACTGCCGCTCTCTACCGAGATGTACTTTAGATTCTGCGAGTTTCAGAGTTTTTCGGTCAAGTGTATGCAGAAGGAGGAACTGCTGGCGGAGAAGATTAGAGCAGCATTTCAGAGAATCCGTAGCATGGACCTCTACGACTTATACTTATTTTCCAAACGGCCTTACGACAAGGACACTGTCAAGACGTTGGCAGTCATCAAGTGTTGGAACGCCAGAGATCCTTTCAACTCTGAGACATTGTTGAGTAGAGTGGCAAACGCCGACTACGATTGGGACGATCTTCAAAGGCTTGTCCGAAAAGGGAGTCTTCCATCACAAGAAGATGTAATCAAGACTGTACTCAAGGATTACGCGTTCTTAAAAGAGTTGGACGAACCCCTTCCCACAATCGTGGAAGACTCCAAAGCGCACAGGGAGAGCGAACTTGTAGCTAGACTTGTTTCGAATCTGAAAGTTGCCGCACACGCCCCCGCAAATAAAAAACAGAATAAAAAGGAGGATTCAAGTAAAAATCCCAAGTAAGGGGAATTGAAAGGTTACCTTGGCAATCTTTTCGTTATGGCCAACTTGCACGCATACGTACTCTTTCAACTTCCCTTCGCCTCCTCCTACATGAAGTCTATTATTCAATTAAAACCTGTCAAAATAGAAGTTTAATGAAGGACTCTGAATTCTTATTCGGACGATTGCTGAGACGTGAGGGAATTGGTTGTCTTTAGGGACGGTGACATAACAGTATCAACCGACAGACTCATTTTCTATACTTTTGGCTATGATCACCCTGAAGACAAGGTGATTTCTTTTCTAAAGTATATTCCAGCTAGGCTCGCATCAAGGTTTGACATAGAGTGGATGGAATACAGATGGAATTTCATGGGTGAAGATATGGTCAGGCCGAGGGAGTTGTTTAGCCCGGAGAACCACCTTAAGTTGATTGGCTCGTTTAAAAAATCTTTTCCAGGTTATCTTCACTATTCAAGGATGTTGAAGAGATGGTTGATAGCTGTTCCGAAGAGGCTGATCTGGAGGGTTTTTGATCCATCTCAATGTCTGATTGAGCTTCTAAAGAAAAGCGAGAGAGACTCCTTAGAGGAGAAGGCTATTCAACTCATAGGTAAATTGTCCTCAGAATCGGAGGTGCCTTTGGCGTTCTTTGGGATTCACGGGTCGATAAGTCTGGGTATGCATCATGAGGGGAGCGACATCGATGTTGCCGTGTATGGGGAAAGCAATTTTAGGAGAGTGATTGACGCAATGAAGAGGCTTGAGGTCAAGGGAGAGATCAGTCTTGTCAGAGAAACATTTTATGATGAACGTAAATTGAACAAGGGAATATTCAGCCACGTAAGGTTTAACGTTAACGCGACCAGAACACCATCCGAAATTTCCGATAGAAGATTGAATTTTGAACCCATCGCTCAGGTTGAAGCGTCGTGTAAGGTTGTCAACGACGATGAGGCCATGTTTAGGCCGGCAATCTACAAGGTCAGTGAATGTGCGATCGAAAGTGGGCCTTCATTTTATGCCGATAGGGTTTTGGAGGTCTGCGTGATGATTGGGCAGTTCAGGTCCCTGGCCTCAAATGGCGACAAGATGCTGGTGAGGGGCATGCTTGAACGTGTGAGAGACGATAATGAAGAGTGGTTCAGGATAGTTGTCGGTTCAGGGTTGAGAGACGAGTACATGCGTCCCTTATGAGAGTGAGCGCGTGATAAGGAGAGGTTTAATTTATATGATAAAACGAAGAGGGGATTTAAAAGATATAGGTGTGAGTTCTAAAGCAGAAGAAGGTGACCCTAGATGAAGGAAGGAAATATAGAGCGACTTAGAAAGATGAGAAGGACTCATTTCTACTACGGGGGTATTGGTCTAATCGTTTTTTCAATAATATTAGGGATCATAACAATGCTTAGTTATCTTGGCGTAATACCTGTCTCATCTGATTGGATCCTCGCACTTTTATGGGGGATTGGCGACTACATCTTCTTTGGAATTTACTTCCTTTGGCTTGCCAGAGAAATAAAGAGAATCACTGAATCCTGATATACGCGCGCGGATGAGGGCCTCTAGGCAGGGCTTCGGTGAGGCCGTTGAAGGATGCGTTTGCGTACGCAGAAACTTATGGTTAGTGATTATGTGCGGTTCAGGGACAGAGACGCACCAATTACTGAAGAGGGCTTGATCTTCAGAGTCTACGGCTATACCCATCCTCCTGGCTGCTGCGTCTGTGATCTGGAATATGCGCCGGAGACGGTTTACAAGAGTTTTGATCCCAGGTCTGTGAGGGAGAGGGATGGGAAGAAATTCTACAAGTTTTATTTTGATGGTGGCTTAAACTTTGTAAAAAGAAGGTTTCCTCAGTACCAATTTTTCTATAGGCCTCTACGAACGCGTCTTGTTGGATTGGCTGAGGAACAGATATCGGAGATGCGCAGGCCTGACGAGAGGCTGAGGCTTATATTTAATTCCGACAGGGAAGACGCGCTTATTCAAGCTTTGAGAGAATTGTTGATGAAGATTTTTGAGGTGTCAAAGCTTGAGATCTCCGATTTTGGGGTTTTCGGCTCGATAATGCATGACTTTTATAATCCGAAGTACAGTGATTTGGATCTCGTGGTTTATGGTAGAAAGCAGCTTTTGGAGTTAATGGATGCTTTAAACGCCCTTTACGGTGATGCAGGCTCAGGGTTTGAAAATGAGTTTGGGATGTGGGATCTCAGTATGTCTCCGTTGCACTGGAAATTCAAGTACTACAGTAAAGGCGAGTATGGTTGGCATCAGAGGAGGAAGACTGTTTATGCTCTTTACAAGTCTGCAGGTTTGAAGAGGACGGTCAAGGTTGAGTTTGAGCCTGTGAGAAGGTGGGGCGAGATTATCAATGAGTATGCTGATGATGAGAGGATCAAGAGTCTTGGTTGGGTGGTGGCGACCGTGAAGATTTTAGAAGACTCAGAATCGTTTTTTATGCCGTCCATCTATCCTGTTGAGGTTTTGAGAATTGACAAGCGATTCAAGAATGTAGATGTGAAGCGTGTGGTTTCCTATGTTGAAGAGTTCAGGATGCAGCTCAAAGAGGGAGAAGAGGGGATAGTCAGAGGGAGATTAGAGAGAGTGTCCAGTGGGGGAAGAGAATTTCACCAAATAACCTTGAGTTACGGTCCAAGCTATTTTAAACAAGTACTAAAAACTGCACTCGGTAAATAACTGTAGAAAGGAATTTTTTGGGAATTAGCCATAAACCATTTACTCAATCAAAGACTTGAATAAACCTAATGATTATGTTATTGTTCAGCAACCTGATCCAAAAGGTTCGTGGAACAAACATATGCACCCAGCCAATTTCACTTCAAAAGTAGCCAAAAATACTGGAGGAGCTGTCTATGATGCGGGGGTGGGATTCGAACCCACCTACAGGTGGAGATGTCACCCGCGATCTCCATTCCCCTTATTTTTTGGGATTTCAACTACACGTATAATGTCCACTTCAATTTGAGGTAAAATGGAGCAACATGGGGTTTAGAAACGCATTTAGAAGTTCAGCGTACGATATAGATATTTATTTATGTAACTCAAACATAATGTGATTAATGCAATAGTTTTATAGTGCTTAATAAGCCAAAAAGGAGATCTTCTGGAAATGGAGATAAAGTTTCAAAGCAGAATTTCTGGGCTAACTTTTTATACAACTAGAAGGACTTTGGAAATAACTGGTTCGAACCAAGCATTAGTATTGGATCAAAGGCCGCAGAAGTTGATGCAATATACGTTTAATGGTTATAGGGATTTGACATTGCCTCCGTCTATTGAGGAATTAGTGTCCTTAACGGAGAAGATTCCACAAATCGCTGTTCCCTCCTCTGCTCCAACCTCGTGGTTAGAATCTAAATACATGTTCACCCGCATAGATGAGAAAAGTTTGGAGTTCCTCAATCGTGGAGTAACAGTTACTGGCGGATTAACAGTGGCTTTAGCCGCATTGACAGTGGCGGGGTCTCTTTCCCTAGCTGTGGGTATTTCGGCTACCGCCACCCTTGCGTCCATTTCTTCTGCTTTCGCCATTGAACGGTTGAGGTTGCTTCGGAAGTGAGTGAGCCCCTCTATTTGAGCCTGAAGAGAACCACAATAACCACAGCAGGTATCATCTTTTCAGCTTTGATTACATATTCTCTTGCAGTAAAGAATACATTGCTTTCTCAATATTTGGTAGTCGCATTAGTTGCGCTAGTGATAGGAATATATCTTGCATATGTTCTTGAGGTAAGAGAACACAAAAAGTTGATGTCGGTCAAGAGGGGGTAAGAAGTTGGTAATCGAGAGGTATATAGATTTCGAAACCAAACATGAAGATTGGAGCGAATATAAATTAAAAGATGGAAGCATCCTTAAAGCTCGATTTGTATTGATTAAAGTTCTCGATGAGGGGACATATGATGAAAGGGGAAACCCCGTATATTCAGTTAACTCCACCAATGCCGTGGGAATTCTAGCTCCTGAGAAATTGAGGGGAAAGCCCACGGAGGAAAAGTATAGTCCAGATGAACTCGAAGAATCGATAGTTGAGGAGGACATGGAATTTGATAGAGTGAAGGAAGGGTGGAATACCTATGAATTGAAGAACGGGGTAAAAGCAAGCGTTAAATTAGTACTGGCCTCTGTTTCAAGGACAGCAAAGTTTGATGCTAGGGGAGAGCCCATTTACATTTTCAATGTACAACCTCTCATAAAGGTAAGAATACCTAGAGAACTGAGAAAGAAAACCAAATGATTTCTTGTCAATTATCAAAAAGATACCTTCTATTTTCAAGCGAGTTGGTATTATTCAATGTTATCGGAGCTTTGCTATTCTTACTTGCTTCAATTCTCTGAATAAAATACTATGGAGAGAAAAAGAAGTCCACTTAACCAATCGGTCGATACGTCACGCGGACAAAAGAAGGCTCAAACGATTCTACCAACGATAACGGTTAGGATAAGATCGATCGCCCAATCGATCTAGTTTTTACGCTGAATCGTCAACATAATTCTTCCGGCTTTCATAACGACAATTAAAAATAGCAGAACATGCATAAGATGATTAGTTGAAATAGTTAGTTGCCTTCTAGGGGTTTGTGAGGAGAGACAGGAGGAGCTAGTAGGGCTGGATACAAAGAAACTCAGAGGACGCACTAATCCTTTGCCCCATATAACTTCATCAAGAAGGTGTCGTAGCAAACTCAAGTGGAAAATCGGCGTCTATTCGTTAGTTGTTCTTTCAATCGTCTTGATTATTGAAACAGTATACTGCTTGGTCAGCCCTTCCAATTATCCAACAGATAACTTAAAGGGCATAGTTACTGTTAGATCAGTAGGGAAAGATCCCAACATTATCATAGAGAATTATACTGAACCATTTAGTTCCGTTACATTCGTTGAAGCACCCACAAATACGAAGCAGGAAATGCGTGTCAATTTAAACTCGCTTAGTGAAGCAGATATTGATTGGGCAGCTGAAATATATATCACAGAAAATGTAACCGTCCACTTTACTGATTTCAGATTTCTGGCTTTTGAAGAAGTCAGTAATCTTGAGGTATTTGTTAATGGGCAGAAGGCGAAGTACAATTGCTCCATGTATGAGGGGAAGAAGTATTACTTCATTTCGGGCTTTGATATTACTAGGAAAGATGAAATAACAAAAATTGAAATACATTTTAAGATTGAACAATCGGCCGGAAAAGATCAACTTACAAGAATACCTTGGCTTTTCAACGAAAACTATGCTAGAGTTATCCATATTCCGATTGCAAATATACCAGTACAGAGAGGCAGCAAATGCGATGTTAGTAGGCTTCGTATTAATTTGGGTTTGCCTTTTCAAAGAATTTTGATAGAACACAGTGGGTGGATTGATGTGTTCTATCCGCCTAAAGATGAGTGGGGAAAATATCTCGCCGATCCGAAATCTGGGTTATATCTTATGCAAATGTTTGAGTATCCTATTGAGCAGGAGCATAGCCAAGAAGGCAACAGCTATGTTTTCAAAGTCACTTTTTCCGAGGATAATTTGGCAAGTGATATTTCCTTAGTAATAGTTCCAGATTTGACCATTCCTCTCACGCTAATTCTCTTTCTTTGTTCACCTCTTTATATCTCTCTCACAGCATGGGCTAAAAAGGAAGTGAGGAACAAATCGACTAAAGTTCGTATGAAAGCAAAAAGCAGATTATCTAATATTAGAAAGAAGCTTTCTCTAGTTTTTCTAGTTATTGAACTATATGCTGGTCCTTTACTCGGTGGGGTTTTGTCCTTTGTTTTTGGAAAAGAGATAAGCTTATCTATGTTTTCTTATTTGGCAGAAATCACAAATCCTCTCGTTCTGCTTGTTGTCATAATGTATCCTGCAATCTTTTTCGTATTTCATTGGCAAATGAGAAAAGTTGACCTATAAAGCTAGATGAGGATAGAATTTTAATCTCTTATACTTTAGGAAGAAGTAGGGAGGTGTAGATTTCCGGGTGACATCCCCTGGCGCGTGTGTCCTTCGTTTTCCAGAAACTGTTTAAAAAGGCCATTGGAAGTAAAAGACTTTCCGAAAGTTGTCCTTTACCTGTTTCTTTTGTCCTTTGGTTTCCGAAACCTTTCGGAAACCAGTTTAGACAATTTGTCATATTGTCATAAACCGTCTTTTGCCCTCTCTAACCTTTCCAAAAACCTCTCCTTAACCCTTAGACCGTCAAAGCTGTGCCATCAAGATATGGTCAAATCGGGATTTTCGAGCGTAACTTGACCATTCATTAAGACACATTCTTGTACGTTCGAGATCCTTGAGTATGTCATCAAAAGTAGGGGGGAGGGGGCATCCCTTCAGATGCAAAAACATTTGTCAACCAATTTAAAGATGATGGGAAAAATATTGTGTTGACAAGAAGTAGTAAGTGAAACAATGTTCCCTTTCAGAGGTTAATGGCTTGTTAGATCTAACCAAGCGAAAAAGAATCCTACCTCTGATCATCATCTTTGCGTCTCTGAATGTTGTCTGCGACTCCATAATAGGTCTACCCCAATTCTCATCTGGAGTCTGGTACTCATGGATCTTCATTATCGAACCCATCACCGGAATCATACTTGGAACCTATGCCGGATTTTTCTCTACCTTCATCGGCGTCATGATAGGCCACTTCATATACTTTAGAGGTGTTCACGAGTTCCTCTTCACCATCGGAGCGCCTATTGGGGCCATGGTTTCTGGACTCATGTTTAGAGGAAAGTTGAAGCTTGTTTTCACTTACTATACAGTGTTCCTAATAATCTACCTCATCACGCCTATTGCATGGCAACTTCCGATTTGGGGTATGTGGAACACTTACCTCGCATACCTGTGCTTAGTGGTCCTTACAATGCTCGGAAGAGACGTATTGAAGCTTGAGTCAAACAAACCTTCTTATGCTCTTGCCCTCTCTGCATTCATCGGATTGGAAGCCGACATACTCTTCAGAATATTCATCTTCATACCATGTCAGACTTACCAACTCTTCTACGGCTTTACCGTCGAGGCCTTACAGCTCATATGGTTGACAGCTGCTTTTGTTACCCCTGTCCAGGTGGCGATGTCCGCTCTTGCAACGGTAATCCTAGGACCCCCGGTAATTAAAGTTCTCAGAAGTATGGCTTCTCTCTAACACGGTTCCAAAACTACGCTTGACTGCGGTGTCACTACAGGAGGCGCGGATGCTGTAGAAAAATGCCCCCTTGGACAGCAAATAACCTACAAAACGACGGTCTGAAGCGCATGTTTCCATAGAAACCTACCTCTCGAGAGGTATGTAACTGACAAAAGACCCTCTGACACTTATCACCGATGAGCTGTTTGAGGTACAGGGAGTGGGATTTAAACCCAAGAAGGAACACACGTTTCTTCTGACTTGCTGCTGATTTCAAACAACTCTTTTCAGCCCTTTCATTCTAGGCTCAAGAAGGGTCATATTTAATCGATCCGCTGTGGTCGTGAAAGTCAAATCAATTATACATTTTCTTGATCGGGCGCGACTACCAGATGCCCGGAAGCAAGCGATAGCGCACTCGCTGGGCATATTCCTTATAGCCGTCAAGTTCCTCCAGCAAGGTTCTGTCCTCTAGCGCCGTCCGGAGGATGAGAAGGAGCGTTCCAAGACCTCCCGGGATGAGCGCCCATAGTGAGCCCAGGGCCAGAGGTGTTGCAAGAAAGAAGGAGATGATGTATCCGGCGTAGCCCGGATGGCGCACATATCGGTAAGGGCCGCCTGTGGCTACGGTCTGGTTCCGGTCCATCTGGATGCGGACAACGCTTGAGAAGAACTTGTTCGATGCCATCGCCCAACTGAACAGGCCTTGTCCCAGCGCGTAGGAAATCAAGGCGGCGAGATGAATCGATGAGTCTAATCGGGGCGACCATCCGAAGCGCTCATCCAACCCTGCCACGAAGAATGCGCCCAGTGCCAGGACACCGATGACGGTCGCAAGAGCCTTGTCCCAGGCCTTGACGTTCTCTTTAATCTCGCCCCGCTCTGCTATCAACTCTGGGCTCATGACCAACAAATTGAT
>Ga0209610_1000149_pt1 | contig 34913 bp, 35 predicted proteins | sample LakKivw275mmetaG_FD_184137 | JGI IMG/M metagenome (GOLD analysis project Ga0209610, IMG submission 184137) | Anoxic lake water microbial communities from Lake Kivu, Rwanda to study Microbial Dark Matter (Phase II) - Lake Kivu water 275m metaG... | ecosystem: Environmental > Aquatic > Freshwater...
TTGAACTGACATGTATCATAATGCTGGTTCTCGACATGATATGGTATATGTTCCTCAACATTCTAATTGGGATCAAGAACATTCCGACCGAGATAAAGGAGGTGGGCCAACTCTTCGGGTTCAAAGGCCTAAAGAGGATAACACATATGGTTATACCCTCTATACTGCCGTCCATAGTCACCGGAAGTATACTCTCTTGGGGAACTGGCTGGAACACGATAATATTCGCAGAATATATGCCATCGACAGAACCGACTATTCCACCGCTTTCAGTTCCAGGCATAGGTTCGCTACTAGACAAAGCAGGATATGAGTACGGAAATACTGTTCTGCTCATTTTTATCCTTGGCATAATCGCAACAATCGTTCTATCGATGGAAGGATTGGTTTGGCGCCCTCTGCTCAGGAAGTTTGAGAAATATCATATAGAGGTATAGATATTGTCTGTGCTTGAAGTAGAAAATTTGACGAAGATGTTCGTTGCGGATAAAGCAAAAATTCTCGTCTTAGATAATATTAGTTTCTCCGTTGGAAACGATGAGTTTGTCTGCTTAGTCGGGCCTTCCGGGTGCGGTAAATCTACCCTGCTTAGGATTATGGCAGGTTTAGAGACAGCCAACTCGGGCGTGATACTTTTTCACGGACAACCTATCGTTCAGCCAACTCCTAAGATTACCATGATCTTTCAGCTTTTCGGCCTGCTTCCATGGAAAACTGCGTTGGAAAACGTTGAAGTACCACTGGAAGTGCTTGGTACCGAAAAGGAGAAACGAATCCGCATAGCGCAAGAATATTTGAAAATGGTAGGACTTGAAGGCTTCGAAGGCACTTACCCCCACGACCTTTCAGGCGGAATGAAGCAACGTGTGGGAATAGCTAGGGCACTAGCATTGAAACCAGAGGTCTTGCTGATGGACGAACCTTTCTCTTCACTGGATGAACTCACTGCCAAGACTCTGCGTGAGTTGGTTCTTAACATTTGGCGAGATCCAGAATTGCCGACGAACACCTTTATAATGGTTAGTCATAATGTTGAGGAAGCCGCGTATATGGCAGACAGAGTGATAGTGATGTCACCTCGACCAGGAGAAGTCATTGGAGAAGTGAAAATTGACATTCCAAGACCACGTACCAAATATTTGAGGGAACCCATCTACTTCAAACTTGTGGATGAGATTTTGGAACTACTTGAAAAAGGCAAGCAAGCGCGCGCAATGACTTTAGAACAAAGAAAAAAGTAAAAAGCTGCAACGGTTTTAGTCTTGTTTAATTTTGGGAACTCTATAATGGTTGTCTGGTTTTACAGTCTAGTGAGCGTCACTATTGTTAGTTTGATCTCTCTAATTGGCATTTTTACCTTTTCGCTAAAAGAAGAAGATCTGAAGAGGATGATCTTATACCTTGTAAGTTTTTCTGCTGGAGGACTATTCGGGGACGCCTTCATTCACCTGATTCCAGAAGCAATGGAGGATAACGGTTTTAGAATACATGCATCTCTACTGATCATCTTTGGCATCCTTTTTTCCTTTGCCGTTGAGAGGTTTCTTCAGTGGAGACATTGCCACATACTAACCTCACATGAACATCCCCATCCCCTCGCATACATGAACCTCCTTGGCGACGCCGTTCACAATTTCATAGACGGTCTAGTCATCGGTGGAAGCTACTTGGCAAGTATACCGCTAGGAGTAGCCACTACGCTGGCTGTAGTTTTCCATGAGATTCCTCAAGAGATCGGAGATTTCGGAGTTCTCGTATACGGAGGATTTCCCAAATCTAAGGCTCTTTTCTTCAATTTCTTGACTGCCTTAACGGCAATACTCGGAGCTATCTTAGCCCTCAGCTTTGGCTTTCTCGTTAAAGGGTCTATTCCAATTCTGATACCTTTCGCTGCAGGGAATTTCATTTATATAGCAGGTTCAGATTTGATTCCTGAAATTCGTAGAGAACAACCTGAAACTCTAGAATCCACTTTGCAGTTAACAGCTATTGCCTTCGGAATTCTCGTTATGTTCTCGCTCGTCTTTCTGGAATAATCTTGTGCGCAACATCATCCTCCGTATATGGACGACGGTAAAATGTTATGTGCACGCAAACGGGTCCAATCGCCCACCCTTTTATTGGTTGCCCCTCATACTCTTCGATCACTTGGCATATCAAACGCACATCAGACTTCTCTCGATCGATTAGAGTATTCTTGAAAATAGAAATATAAAGAACAAGATTTTCCATTTCGCACCAGCGAAGACTCAGAAACCACAACGTTTTAATAGACTTGCCCTCTAAATCTTTTAGATATATGTGAGGGGTCAAAATGAGTTCTGAAGGAGGTAAAATAAACTATCGTGAGATGCTTCCAGCTATAGTAGGCCTAGTTTTTGGAGTAGGCATACTCATCGTAGCCATCATAATATTCTACGGGGTTCAAACTGGTTTAATCGTCATCTAGGTCGAAGAGAACTTCCCCTAAGCCTCAGACATCATTGCTGAACGCTTCAGGTTAAGTTCTATTTGATATCCGCTGAAAACCTTAAATCGATTCGTGAGTTCGATTTAAGCGAAACCTTTAACTCATTATTTTTAAAGTTGGATCCCAGCTATGTTTAGGAGTGAGATGAAAGAATGGCAAAACATGCTATAATCGTTATCGATATGCTTAACGATTTTGTGACAGGAGCATTAAAGGCTGAGCGAGCTGCCAGAATCGTTCCAAGCATTCAGAAACTCTTGACTTTCGCCAGGGAAAATCAGATTCCAGTAATCTACGCGAATGACTCTCATCTGCCAAAGATTGATAAGGAGTTTCAACTTTGGGGCCAACATGCAGTCAAAGGAACCCCGGGAGCAGCGGTTATCGACGAATTGAAACAAAAGGAGGGAGATTACACCGTAGAAAAGAGGCGCTATAGTGGCTTTTTCGAAACAGAGTTAGACCTCCTTTTAAGGGAACTTGGGGTAGACTCTCTCATTTTTGCTGGCATAGCCACAAACATCTGCGTACAGCACACGATGGCTGACGCTTACTTCAGAGGGTACAAAATCATTTTGCCAGAGGACTGCGTAGAGGCTTTCAGTAACGAAGAACAGAGGTATGGCTTAGACTACGCCAAAAGGGTTTATGGTGCAAAGGTTACGCCCGTCAGAGACTTGATTGAAGATTTAAGGTAGTGAAAGCGTTGGCAAGCCAAGCGCGAAGCGAGGGAAGTTTGGAGGCAAAAAGAACGTGTGGAGATGCCCAAAGTGTCTCATTGATGTTGTCTTACCCTACTGTGCGTCAAGGCCGATTTGCCCTAAATGCGGTTCGAAGACGGAGCCTATTCTAAAGTCTCTAATAGTAAATGGAAAGTTGTCTGTAAAACTTCCAAAAGCAACAGAGATCAGAAACTATTTTGAAGCAACTTGAGAAAGTGACTGTGGAAATATGAGAAGTTATTCTCCATTCTGTTAAAGTATCTTGTAAACAGTATCCCCTTCTCTTACCTTATCCTCTACTTTTAGCCCTACGCTCTGGCCAGCTTCTGCCCTACCTACGTCTTCGTGCTGTATCTGCATTGACTTCGCAGTTTGTTCGAAATCTGTCGTTGCTCCTCTTATTAAGATGTGATCTCCTACTGAAAGAGGAGCTGTTAGATCGATTACGGCAACTCCAATTTTTTTGTAGTAATGAGCCACCTTCCCCACTTCTTCTAGTTTTCTTTCCTCCATCTATATCACATAACAACAATTAATAACATTCAGTAATTTATTACTTTTTACGCAACTATCGAAAAAGTATATCAGTTAATGAATAAAACTCACAGTGAAGTGTCAAACTCAAAAAGAGGGATTAAAATTGAATGGTGGTAGGCTAATTAAGCGTCGGGTACCTAGAGGTACGGAAGATTATCTGCCAAAAGAAACGGGAAAATGGCACGCAGTTGAAGAAACCCTTAGAAAGACTTTTGAGAAGTGGGGTTACAGAGAGGTCCGTACACCCACGTTCGAGTTCTTGGATACTCTTTCAACTGGCATCGGGAAGGAGTTGGAGGGCTCGATGTTTAGATTCAAGGATAAGAAGGGACGTTGGCTTGCCCTCAGAGCTGAGATGACTACACCCATAGCACGGGTCGTGGGAACTAAGCTCATCCCAAGCCCAAAGCCAGTGCGCTTGTATTACATCGCAAACATGTTTCGATACGACGAGCCCCAAACTGGTCGAAAGAGGGAGTTTTGGCACGCCGGGATCGAATTAATAGGAAGCGGGTCTGCTGGGGCGGATGCTGAAGTGATAGCCTTGATGATGCAATCTTTGAAGGATATTGGACTAAAAAATGTAACGGTAAGGATTGGGAATGTTGGTGTATTCAAGGAAGCCGTTAGACAAGTAAACTTAAGCTGCGATTTAACTGACAAGATACGAGTCTGCATTGACAAGGGTGATAGGGAAAGCCTATCTGAGGTGTTAGAGGATCCTGCTGTGGACGACAAGACAAGGGAAATCCTGCTCCTGTTGCCGGAGCTTGAAGGAGACGTAAGAGTAATGGATAAGCTTACTGAAGTGGCTAGTAGCAAGAAAATAGATAGGTGTATCAAAGGCCTTAAAGATGTTGTGAAAAGGCTAGAATACTACGATTTTGCTAAGAAAGAGTTAGTTGTTGACCTAGGCATAATTCGTGGCTTGGAGTACTATACTGATACGGTTTTTGAAGGGTACGTTCCTGAACTTGGGGTAGCTGTGGGTGCTGGCGGCAGATATGATAGATTAGTGCAAGAATTCGGGGGCAGCGCAGTTCCAGCTACTGGGTTTGCCATTGGAATGGACAGATGCATAGATTCCCTAAAGAGGCAACACCATTCGTTTCCGGCAAGACCTCCATCAGAGATCATAGTCTTAGCTGCAACAGACAGACTGAAGAGGAATGAGATTAAAATTGCAAGCCTGCTAAGAGGCACAGGAATACCAACGGAGACAAATGTCTCGGATTGGGATCTTTCAAGAGGGTTATCCTATGCTAGCCGAGTGGGAATCCCTTACGCTGTTATTCTTGGTGAAAGCGAGTTTAAGAGATCATCGGTTATTGTTCGAGATATGAAGTTAGGCAAACAGATGGAGATCAAGGTCAGTGAGTTGGAACCCTTCTTCAAGAATTATGGTATGCGTGCATTGGAAAAACGAGTATGAGAGGACTCTCCTTTTAGCTACCTGACCGCGTTTTTTCATACATTTTTTCTAGAGTCCACCTCGTTTTGGATTTCACCTCTCGAAGTCTCTCATCATTTCCATAATTTTTGATTAAAATCTCTTTGACAACATCTCCATCACAAATAATGTCGTAGGAGAAGGTCTTGTCTGGATCCGTTTCTCCTTTTTTGACGGCTTCCACATTCTGAGACTTCATGGATGTCAGCACGCGGTTGACCAGATAAGACTGAAGCGGAGGGGTGTTAACATCGAACGAGAGGTCCTCCGTAATCACTATCCTTGCGATATTTTCGCTAACGTACATGTCGGCCAATTTGACTCCAGCCTTGCTCTTTAAAGGAACGGTCTGTTTGTACTTCAAAGCCGGTGCAACTTCGGCCCTACGAAAACTTTTTGCACTAACAACATCATCGACGACCTCAAGAAAAATTCTTAATTCATTAATTTCTTCTTCTAGTCCGTGAACGCGCTTCTCTAGATAACTCTTTAGCGCTACGAGCTTCTTTAAGTTCTCCTCCTCGTTTTTACCTGACATTTGGCGCATAACCTTCTTTAGTTAGGCTTGCTTCACATTTTCTTAAGCTGAGATCGATACATTTCTATTATTTCATCGGTTGTTGTTGCGTTTTCAGGGGCTTTGTCTTCACGCCATCTTCCGGTAAATCTAGGAAATCTGATGGCTATGCCGCTGTCTTTTTTAATGGCGTTCAGTCCGCATGTGTGGGATGGACTCAGGGTTAGTTCGGCTCCCAGCACTTCTAATACAACATTCGGGACAAACCAGTAATCGGCTTTGATTTTTGAATCTACTCTCGGGTGTCGGTGACTTAGTTTATACGGCTCGAATACTCTTGGAAGCTTGGATAGCGTGTCATCGTCGAATCCAGTTCCGAGCTTACAAACAGTTTTGAATCCATCCGACTTTAAGTCGTAGGCGGCCATTAGCACAGCGCCATATGTTCCTGCACGCCTTCCACGACCTGCGAAGGCACCAACTGAGACTAGGTCAACGGTGTCGGCCATCTCACTTTTATATTCTCTTTTATACTTGATCCATAAGAAACCTCTCGATCCAGCTTGATAGACCGAGTCATCCCCCACCGCTTTAACCACTAGTCCTTCGCATCCGCTTTCAATGGCCTTGTCCATATATTTTTCTAATTGATCTGGATCATCCGTGATGAACTGCTCAGCCAATTTTACATGCTCCGTTTCTTTAAATACTCTCTCCAACTCTTTTCGTCTCTTCGGATAAGGCCAGTCAATGAGGTTTTGCCCATCTTCATACAATATGTCAAAAAGAAATATAGTGGTTGGAATCTCTTCAATCATTTCTTTAATCCTATATTTTCGCCCCCGTCTCTGGCTTATTGTTTGGAATGCTCGCATTTCTCCAGTGTTCGGATCGACCGCAACACACTCCCCTTCCACCACGACCTCCTTGGCACTTATGCTATTTCTTAAAGCCTCTGATACATCTGGAAACTGATCTGTCAGGTTCTCAAGTCTTCTTGAGAAAAGATATGTTTCGTCATGAGAAATGTGGGCTTGTATTCTTAGACCGTCGTATTTGTACTCAGCAGAACCAACGCCCCCTATTTTTTCTAAGATTTCTTTGGGTGATTTTAGTCGTTCCGACAGCATAGCTCTGACAGGGCGACCTATAGTTATCTTTATTCTTTTTATTCCGTCCGTCCCTTCATTCATAAGGGTTTTGGCGACGAATCCTAGGTCAGAAGATAGATTGTAGGCCCGTTCAATCTCATTTCTTCTTTTCTTATTGCCAAAGCAAGCTATCGTTAAGGCATCAAGAAAGGTCATGTCACCTACTCCGAGCCTTAGACGACCTGTGACTGTTCTAACAATATACCTTGCCTCCTTCGGGGTAGCCTTCCTCAAAATCTTCGCCACAAGGTCAACCTTTACCTCTACAGACCCCTTGCCAGACGTATGGGCAATTTTGTTTAGCGTATCATAAACTTCTTCTGCGGTCAGAGTCTCCTTGGAGACAGGCATTTTCTCTAAGAGTTGTTCTGCAGTTAGACCTAGATCTCCTATTTTCCTAAATTTTTGAACGATTTCGCTCTCCTTCGTCTTTGTAGCTTTGGCTACGGAGTTGATTGCCATTTTTTCAGCCATACCAATCTCAATGCCGAAAAAGTCAGGGTATAACTTTCCTTGCGTGAGGTAAGCCATCTTATCGATAAAGCTTTTTGGAGTTTTCTTTATGAGGTTAACGAGATGGTCTGTCATCTCGAGTCTTTTTGTCGTTGCTTCGATCTTCTCGTAAGCGTCTGTGACGGTGGAGTACTCCAAATGAAAGTCCTCAGTATAAAGCAATTATAAAAGGCTGGATTTAAGATTATAATCCTTGAAGCGAGCAGGTTGGTCCCGTGACTTTTAACGAGTAGAGATGGTAAAGAGTATGCCATTGAAGGTTTTCAACACGCTGAACCAAAGAATTGAAGTGTTTAAGCCTTTACGCGATAATACGGTGGGGATATACGTTTGTGGTCCAACGGTATACGATTATTCTCATGCAGGTCATGCCAGAACTTACATCGCCTTTGACATCATTGTTAGATATCTCAGATACAAGGGGTTTGAGGTTAAGTATGTTGTAAACATCACCAACATAGATGATAAGATTATCAATAGAGCAAAAGAGCTGAAAAAAGACCCGCTGAAGTTGGCCGAAAAATTTGAGGAAGCATTTTTTGACGATATCAAAGCATTAGGCATCGAGCAGGCTGATGTCTATCCTAAAGTAACAGATCATATTCCTGAGATCATCAAGATGATTCAAACTCTAATAGGAAAGGGATTTGCCTACGTTGTGAATGGCGATGTGTATTTTTGCGTGACGAAAGTGGCAGATTACGGCAGGCTTTCTCATCAGTCCTTAGATGAGGTTAAGGCAGGTGCAAGAGTCGATCTAAGTGAGAAAAAGGTGTTTCCAGTTGATTTTGCTTTGTGGAAATCTTCCAAGTCAGGGGAGCCTAGCTGGGATAGCCCATGGGGGAAGGGGAGACCCGGCTGGCATATAGAATGTTCTGTCATGTCAATGAAGTATTTGGGACCACAATTTGATATTCACGGAGGAGCACAGGACCTAATTTTTCCTCACCACGAAAACGAAATATTGCAAAGTGAGGCTGCATCTGGGAAAAAACCATTCGTCAAGTACTGGTTACATACGGGTTTTCTTAACGTGGATAGGAAGAAAATGTCAAAGTCTTTGGGAAACATCATAACGATTGGAGAACTGTTAGAGAAGTACAGTGCAGAAGAGTTTAGGTTGTTTGTGCTTTCGGCACATTACAGAAGCCCAATAAACCTCACTTATGAAAGCTTAAACCAAGCTAGGAAGAATCTAGAAAAGCTCTACAACCTAATTCATAAAATCAACGCTTTGGTCAAAGAGCAGAAAAAGGAGAGAACTGACAGAGAGGAAAAAAGGTTCTATAAAGAATTGGAGGATCTCAAACAGAAATTTCTTAAGGCTATGGATGAGGATTTCAATACACCTCTAGCGTTGAAATATCTTTTCGCCATAATGAGAAAAACAAATACGTACCTTAGACGCAGGGTTGAGGTGAGTAAAGAACTTCTAGACAGAATTCTAGGGCTTTTTTCTGAACTTGGTAGCATACTTGGAATACTTGAGGAGGTCAGGGAAGCGCCTGAGGAATTGCCCGAAGAATTGGCCAAATTGATTGGTGAAAGAGAAAAAGCTAGAGAAAGTAAGGACTGGGAAGCCGCTGACAGAATAAGACTTCATTTGAGAGAGTTGGGAGTCATTTTAGAAGATACACCAGAAGGAGTAAGATGGAGCAGGAAGCGCCGGGATGATTAAGGCTCAGAGTGTAGAAATCACTTATACTGCTCTAGGGGTTATATCTCTTATTCAGGAGAGTGTGAGAAAGATTTCGAATCTTTTTATGGAGTTGCTTAGACACCAATATCAAGATTATTACGACTGCAAGTTCGATTGCAATCCATAACTGTACATTTTCCCATAACATCTCTTGAGGCGAGGGTGACGGACACGGTATCAACTCCTCTTCGTCGTATATGTAAATTGGACTATTCATTACGGTTTCCCTTACTGCTCGTCCTTCCCCAGCCCAGTCACTCTTTGTGATATTCATCATTAGTGCTGTATAGAGATCATACACAGCTGCCGATTTTATCCCACTCAACGGGTCTGATGGAATCCGGCCCCAAGTCATATCAAAAGGGAGCCAGCCCCAAGGTGGAATGTAAACCATTGCCCAGGCATGAAATCCAATTAGTCTAAAGTGAGTTATGAGATGACCGTTCCAATAGGTTTCATTTTCAGGAAACGGTAAATGTTGAAGACAACCGACCTGAAGGAAAGATGGAATTCCAAGAATTCGGCACATAGTTATTAACAGGTTGGCTTGGTCGTCACAGTCGCCTTCACGTGAATCAAACGTTTCAGTGGGATAGAGCGCTATCTCATGATTCATGTACGGGTATGTTATATTATTTCCAATCCAATCAGCTAGAGCGCAGACAATCTTTAGAACATTTGTAGTATTTTCAATGGACCGCCAAATTTGAAACGATAGATTTCTTAAAGTTTCGTTGTCGACCTGCCATGTACCACAAGTCCCACAAAATTTCTGTTTCAACTCAAAGGGTATGTCGTATAGTTCTCCAGACATGCTAAAGTTGATGTCTGGCGCTTCGCGCGCTCTTTTGAATATTTTGATTTCAACACAAATCGTAATGTTACCTCTTGGAGGAATAGGAGGGGTATCCAATATCACTATTGGGTTTCCATCGATGTCGACTGATCGTTTAAATGGCCAGTTGCAATCCAGCAAGTGTGCAGACTGCCAACTGTTATTTAGAAAAATGCTGTAGGAACGGTCGTACTCTGAGAGAGTCCAAGGCTTGTCTCCATGATTCATGTAGGACACTCTTGACTCGTATAAAAAGCATACTTCTCTTGCTTCTTCCTTGTACTTTGCCATCTGCGTGCTAGGTATGACAAAACAGTATGAGAGAATAATGGAAGCAACAGCTATTGTTTGGAGAGCCTTTCTAGTCATTATGCATCTACATCGCACGCGCCTTGAATCAACTTTTTACAAAACTTCAGGGCGTCGTTTATAAAAAGGGGGAAGTCTATCTAGATAGAGCATAGGAGACCGAGTTGAATATCGCCAAGAAAGCCGTTGTTATGAGTATAAACCACTGGATGTTTTTCATGAATTCCGGAAGTAGGTATAGATATATCAGTAGTGAAAGCTCAAGGGATGCGGGATTTCTATAACTGAATAATGTAGGAATCTCATTGGGGTAGTTAAAAGCGACTAATATTGTGATAACTGACCAAACGGTGAGCAAGCGTCTTATATAGGTTACGTACAAGTGGCTTATGCCGAAATACCAAAGCCCGAATGCAAATCCCAGATAAGATAGACCGTATATTAGAGCAGCGCCTCTTTTTACGGTTTTTCTTTCAAACAGAATAGAGTAGAATGTCTGAGGTATAAAGGAAACGGCTATTAAAGTCCAAGCCCACTCAACAAATTCTGGCATCGTTACATCACATTTTTGTCTCTTACGTTTCCTATTTGGTTATACTTAAGACTTTTAACTGCTTAAATCTCTTTTTGTCATCCGGTTTGGCTGAAGTTCTGTGAAAAGCTTCTATTTTGAGCTGAAACATAGCAGAAAAAGCATAGAATTCAAACAATTATCATCACGCAGCTCCTTGGACTGAGCTTCGCCGCTGTTTGTCTATTGAAGTAATTAGAAAATGTACAGAACCAAGACGCCCACGAATGCCCCGAACAATGTGGCTAACAGATTCACCATATTGTTGTCTACGGCTCTGCTTCCTCCTAGATAAATTGAGGGGTAGTTACAGTGATGTCGCTTCTCAGTGTTTTTCCCGCAGATAGAACATTTGTACTTGACCTGAATGGTGGCCCCAATAAGGCTGTCCAAGGTGCAGCCGAGAAAGCCAGAAATCAAAGTAATTACAAGGATTGTTGGCAAACTCCAAGTTTGAGTACTGGTCCATGCAACAAGTCCGATTAGCCCAGCACCTAGGAGAGTGGCGACTTCCCCCAGGGGGGATACCCCGCCCGAAGTCCCAGGTGGAACACTTTTCTTTAGGTCCGTTATCAATCCCGGCTTTCCCGGGTAAAGAAGACCAATTTCGGTAGCTAGAGTATCTGCGGTTGATGTGCTAATAGCACCTAAGAATCCGGCAAGAAAACATTCCATTGGAACAAGGCCTTCAGCAAAAGCAAAAAACGCTGCCACTCCGCCGTTGGCTATGACGTTTTGCCAAGCTCTTGCCCCGCCTTTTTCTTCAGCTACGCCCTTTCTTCTTTTTTGTTTATACTTATATTTCGTAAAGAACCCTGCCACTAGGTGAAAAGTAAGGATAATAATAAACCACCTCCAGTCGCCAAAAATGTAAATGGACCAGCCAACTAGCAGGCCGGCCAAGAATCCGGAAAAATCCACTATCTTCATTTTAAGAGAAAGGATTCCAAAAAGGACTACTAGCAAAATCCCAGTTGAAAGTTGAAAGGGATTTTCAATCATTTAAAGGCTCCTCTTTTCTAATTTCCTTTGATGTACAAAAACTTAAGTTTTTCAAAGGAATCTTGGGCTGTCTACTAATTCATGTCCTTGACGTTATTGACCGATGAAGGTTGCCCAGCGAACGAACAAGTTTGTCGACCGACTCCATCTTTGAGAGAACAAGCGGGATCTGTTCAGCTTCGGCTAACTGAGTAGCAAGCTTATCCACTCTTTCTGGTCTATGAATGACGATCATTCTGGGCTTCAGAGGATGAACTCTGACGGCCACCATGGGTGAGCGTCCGTATGTGACGCCGGTGAAGATGAGTGCCCTTTCAGTTGTCGAGCCAAAAACTTGATAGAACTCTGTTCCGGTAAGGGTTTGAATCGCCTTAATGCTATCTATAATAGTATACCCGTAGATGTCCCTGTTTAATAACTCGCTACAGGCTATCGGAATCCCATCTACAGCTTCGCATATTCTTTCTGCTTTTACTGGGACTAGGAACTCTCTAATGTCTATTATGGCGTCGGAGACGGTTGCTGTTAGACGGGACAGCTGACGGAGTAGATGTCCTCCCTCATCCTCGTCTATCAAAATCAGGGCTTTAACAAATTTTTTGACGAAAATTGTTCCTGGAGACCTTCTGCGGCCACTCTCGTAGTCGCTGATTACGGATGGAGAAACTTTCAACTTCTCTGCGATGTGAATCTGAGTGATGTCAAAGGTTTCACGCCACTTCCTCATAGTGGATCCGGGGTCGTTTGAAAGAATAATCTCCCCAGCGATTCTCTTGGCAAGAACGTCTTTCACTGATTGCGAAATAGGCATTTGCTCATGACCTGTATGAACTACGAGGATATGCATTTTGGGTTTTTGCCGTCCTCGTAATTGTGGTTGAATCCTTTCTCTGCAGTTATGAAGTGTGTTTTTCCATAAGCTTTAAATCCATATTTTATGACCATAAAATAAGCGTGAACGAAGATGGGTGAAATCAGGGTTGCTGTGGTTGGCGTTGGAAACTGTGCTTCTGCCTTAATCCAAGGGACCCATTACTATAGGAACGCCTCAGAAGAAGAACTAATACCTGGCTTACTACACACTAACTTTGGTGGATACAAAGTTGGAGATGTAAAATTTGTCGCCGCTTTTGACATAGATGCTAGAAAGGTAGGTAAAGATCTGGGGGAAGCCATTTACAGTGAGCCAAACAATACCCGTGGGTTCTGTAAAGTTCCAAGGATCGGCGTCAAAGTTATGAGGGGAGAGGTCCTAGACGGCATCGGGAAGTTTGTAAAACCCGTTCTTAAAGTGGATCCAAACGATGATCCAGTTAACGTTGCGGATGTTCTGCGCGAAACCGAAGCTGATATGGTGTTGAACTATTTACCTGTAGGGAGCGACGCGGCTAGCAAATGGTATGCGAAACAGGCTCTTAAAGCGGGGTGTGCGTTCGTTAATTGCATGCCTTCCTTCATAGCATCTACTCCACAATGGCAAAAGGAATTCGAGAAGGCAAGATTACCAACCGCTGGAGACGATGTCATGGGCCAAATTGGGGCGACGGTGCTCCACAAAACGATCGCTAAACTCCTAGTAGACAGGGGGGTACTTGTCGAGAAGAGTTATCAGCTGAATGTTGGCGGTGACACCGATTTTCTTAACATGCTCGAACAAGATAGATTGAAGTCAAAGAGGATAAGTAAAACGAGTGCGGTGCAAGCCCTAGTTCCATACGAGATTCCATTGAGAATAGGTCCAAGCGATTACGTTAGCTTTCTTGAAAACAATAAGATTTGTTATATTTGGCTTAAAGGACGGTACTTCGGAGATACACCTGTAAAAATCGATGTGAAACTGGATGTGATTGACTCACCAAACAGCGCAGGTATAGTCATCGATGCTATTAGGGCCACAAAAATAGGACTGGACCGCAAGATAGCTGGCCCATTAGTCAGCATTTCCGCTTATGCCTTTAAGCATCCACCGGTTCAAGCCCCGTATGAAATCGCCAAAAAATGGGTTGAAGAGTTTATAGAAGGCAAGAGAGAAAGATAGATATCAATCTCTTAATAAGTCGCTACATCCTCAACCGCATAGCGCCTGCTGCGTTTCAGGGGCTTAGAGGCTTCGCATCCCTCCAAAGGTATTCAAAATAATCCTTCGCCAGTTTTGTAAGCCCTAGATGATCTGACCATATGGCCAAGGCTTCTCCACCATTTCCTCCCAAAAACAGCATAACCTCTTTACCATCAGAGATTATGCCTCCTCCAAACATCTGATCCCTCAATCTTATCTCAGCCAACTTACTGATTTTTCTAAGTATGTCTTCATTGACTTCTTTTGTTACCATCAACTTTGCGGTGACAATCGTACTTTTCATACGTATCAAGTCTGGAGTAAACATATTTATTAGCGTCTTCTCCAAGAAAGGCAAAGCCAACATAAGTTCTCTTCGAGATCTGCTCAAAGTCTCACGGGCTTTAGAAACTATATTAAGACTCCCTCTTACTATCCATATATCAGGTCTCTCCTGTATGCCGCGCTTCTCGTATATCGGTTTGAGTTCTGTTAGAACCTGACTTTTGAGATTTCTTAGACTATTCTCTACCCGTAGTCTAGTCATCTCTATCGCTTCAGATGGAGATTTCGGGTAGTATATCTTTGGTCTACTCCTTTCAACCTCTATCCATCCCTTTCTTTCAAGAACTTTCAGAATATCATAAATTTTTGAATATGGCAAATCAGCTTTTTGACTAACTTGGCTAGCTGTTAATGGTCCTGAACTGAGCATCATAAGATATGCCCTTATTTCATAGTCCGTTAGGCCGATCTCTCTCAGGGCTTTTCTTGCTTTTTCAGTAATCAATGTATCAATCGCCAACTAATTCTACATCCCTAAAAAACTAAGGGTTGAATAACAAACTTAAGATTATCAGGGTCATATTTTTGTCTAAAATACTGGTTTTAGCGCCCTCAAAGCGTGCCCCCTTTTCACCAGATTAGTAGTCTGGAAAAGTTATTAAATAGGGTCCTTGAACACTTTTCTGAATCGCTTTAGGTTGTGGCGAGTTCTTTGCGTCTCATAAAGAAGACAAAGAGTCTGTGTCCAAGGTGCTTTAGAATTCTAAGTGCAACAATATTTGAACAAGACGGGAGGGTCTTAATTGGAAAGGAGTGTCCTGAGCACGGAAAATTTGAAGATGTCTACTGGTCCAACTACAATGAGTTCGTAAGAGCGCAAAAATACAGGGCTATCGGTGACGGAATAGAAAATCCGATGACAAAAAGTGTGAATGGGCATCCATTTGACTGTGGCCTATGCCCAAAGCATAAATCACATACGGCTTTGGCTATAATAGACGTGACTAACAGGTGTAACCTTAGATGCCCCATATGCTTTGCAAACGCTGCAACGGTTGGTTACGTTTATGAGCCGACGAAAGAGCAGGTTCGTGGCATGCTAAAGAATCTGAGGAACATCAAACCTGTTCCTGCGACGGCCTTACAGTATAGTGGAGGAGAACCTACCGTCCGTGAGGACTTGCCTGAACTCGTTAAGATGGCAAAGGAATTTGGCTTCGATCACGTCGAAGTCAACTCAAATGGGATTAATCTGGCTGAGAGTGTAGATTACTGCAGAAAGCTTAAAGACGCTGGCGTAAGTACGATCTACCTCGGATTTGATGGAGTTAAAGCGGGTCCATACATCGCTGCAAGAGGGCGTGATCTTCTCCAAACAAAAATTGATGCTATAGAGAATTGTCGTAAAGCAGGATTTCACAGCATTGTTCTAGTTCCTACAGTTGTTAGGGGAGTCAATGAAGACCAACTTGGTGATATTATAAAGTTTGCTGCCAAAAACTTTGATATTGTGCGTGGAGTCAACTTTCAACCTGTTTCGATAACTGGCAGAATAAACTATAAAGAAAGAAAGAAGATGCGCATAACTATTCCAGAATGCATTGAGCTTATTGAAGAGCAAACCGATGGACAGATAAAGGCATCAGACTTTTATCCTGTCCCCGTTGTGGTTCCTATCTCTCGTGCTGTGGGTGCATTAAAGGGAAAAAGGTATGTTGAGTTTACATGTCATGAGCACTGCGGAATGGCGACGTTCGTTTTCGTTGAAAACGGGAAACTTGTTCCAATAACTCAATATGTTGACGTAGATAGATTCATAGAGACGATGAATGAAGTCTATGAGGAGGCTAAAGAAGGGTCAAAGACAAAGGCAAGACTTATAATGCTCAATGCTGTTCGATACACAAAGTTCGGTTTCCTTCACCAGCTTGTTGGGTCTGTTCTTAAGGAGGGTACGTACAAGGCGCTTGGAAAGCTTATGAGAAAAATGATCATGATAGGCATGATGCACTTTATGGACCCCTACAACTTTGACTTAGAGAGGGTGGAAAGATGCTGCATACACTATGCTGTGCCGGATGGGAGATTGATACCGTTCTGTACGATGAATACGATACATAGACAATCAGTTGAAAAAAAGTTTAGCGTACCAATTCAAGAATGGCAGAAAATACGCGCTAGGGCTAAAGGCTTACTGCATGGGTAATGCCCTACTCTCTCAAAATGTTTTTATTTCTGAATGAAACACTAATATACTGGGTGAATCGAAATGGGAGGAGCAAAAAAGCAGTCTCTTTCACAGGCTGAAAAGCAACAGGAATTAAGAGACCAAAAACAGAAGGGTAAAGCGGCTAGAAAGACTCAGACCAAGGCGTTTGAAAAAAGGATCGGGGGCATTGATGTTTCAAATGTATCGAATGATAGGCTCATCAGTGAGCTCAAGGAAGCCAAGGCTATTACACCATACACCCTGGCCTCAAAGTACAGCCTCAGAATGAGTGTCGCTAGGAAAGTGCTTGGAGAACTTGTGGAGCAAGGAATATTGCAACCGATAACAGGTAATAGTCGCTTAAGGGTATACAAAATTGCAAAAGGCTAAAGAGAATATTTTTTTACCTTAACCTTAATGCCATTCTTCACTTTTCTGAACAACTCTAAGTTTTTGCTTATTTTTCCGATCAAGTTGACGGGGCTGTATGGCTGAGATTCTCCAAAAAAGATGCAGATAGAGTTTCCAAGAGGCCAATATGCCATTGTGCCTTTCTCGACTAATTTTTTCGCCTTTTCAGTCCCCATTTTAATAGGAACCTCAAAGTAGACCTCCTCCTTCCAAACATTGGCTCTGTCTTCTAAAGGAAGCTTCCTTAGTATCGCCTCAACAGTCCTAGGAGCCAGAAAAAGAGTAAGCTCTCCTTCAGCTTCGCCCAGCCCATCAAGGATAATTTTGATAGGTATCCTTGAAGTGTTTTTCTCAGTCATCTTGATCTCCAAATTTTTTGTGATTCTAGTTTACTTTGAACCAGCTTTTTGCTATCGCAAAATCAGTTAATCGCCAAAGAAGCCACTACTTTTTTGACGGCACTTACTATGTGGTCAAGTTCAACCTCTTGGATCGCTGGATGAACGGGTAGTGAAATGACTTGTTGAGCAGCTTCCTCTGTCTCAGGCAGGTTAACTTTCCCAAGAAGTTTATAATACGGCATCTTATGGATCGGGATTGGGTAATAGACTGCAGCTCCTACATGTTCTTCACGAAGTTTTTTGACCATTTTGTTTCTGATTTTAGAATTCGACTCCTTTAGGCGGACAGTGAACAAATACCAACTGTGTTTACACTCATCATGTTCCATGGGCATCTGAAGGCTTTCAACAGAGAGTAGTTCCTTCACCAAGAACGTTGCATTCTTTCTTCTTGCCTCTAGAAATTTTGGAAGTCTTCCCAGTTGAACTATACCGATAGCAGCTTCTATTTCGGGAAGCCTATAGTTGTGACCAATCATCACAGTTTCATAGGGCTTCTTCTCGCCATGCGATCTGATTAAACGTACTTTCTCCGTCAACTCTTCGTTGTTAGTGGTGATCATCCCTCCCTCGCCTGTCGTCATGTTTTTAGTGGCATAAAAGCTAAAACATGCGAGGTCTCCCAATACTCCCGCTTTCTTACCCTTGTACTCTGCCCCGTGCGCCTGAGCTGCATCTTCTATCACGACTATTCCATGTTCACGGGCACACTCAATAAGAGGGTTCATGTCACATGGGTGGCCATATAAGTGAACTGGGATCATCGCCTTCGTCCTTCTGTTAATAACATTTTTGGCCTCCTCAGGGTTCATACAGTATGTTTTCGGATCGATATCAACAAAGACTGGTCTAGCTCCGGCTAGAACTACGACTTCAGCGGTGGCGACAAAGGTAAAGCTTGGCACAATCACCTCGTCCTTTGGCCTCACTCCTGCCGCTATTAAGGCAGCGTGTAACGCGGACGTACCATTGTTTAATGAGATAGCATACTTTGATCCTACATAATCGGCAAAAGCCTTTTCAAATTTTGACGCGAATGGACCACATCCACTTTTTTCAGTTAAAATACCGCTTCTCAAAACCTTTATTACTGCTTGTATCTCTTCTTCACCAATCATCGGTCTATTTATGGGGATCATTTCCGAAAATGACAAAGTGATCTTCTCCTAAAATTCTTTTAGCCCTTTAACTTAAAGCATTTTAAGGATAAGCTTTAAATATAGTGATTTAATGTTAAGATACACCCAAGTTTTTGGCTCCAATTCATCAATAAGAGAATTTTAATGTTTTAGATCTTCACCAACGTTTAAGAGGAAAGTTTGTTGTCTACGCAACCACATAAGTCGGCAAACGAGATTACTATGATGATTCCTAAGATCGATGAGATGATGACTACCTTCAATATAAGGGAAGATGGCCACTGGCCCTAAAGGGGGTCTTAATGTGCCGAAAGGAGTGGCTAAGGGTATCAAACCAAAAGCTGGTGAGGTGAAAGAAAGAATTCTTATAGGACCTCCGAAGCTTACGAGGTTTGAGAAAGCAAGAATTGTCGGAGCAAGAGCCCTACAGCTTTCCATGGGGGCACCGCCACTTATAAAACCGCCTAAGGGTGTGATTGACCCGATAGACCTGGCTGTAGTGGAGCTGAAAAAAGGTATTTTACCAATCACGATTAGAAGAACATTGCCCGATGGAACCTATCAGGACATTCCCCTTCAATGGCTTTTTGTTGAGTAGCTCGCATGCGCACAGTGAAGGGGGCTTCAGAGGACTGGATCATGAGGGAAAAAATAGACGATTGGCTACTAGCTACCAAGGTAATGTTTGTCCTTTCTTTTACGATCTTTATAACTCAGAGGTTCGTCCTTAGGGTTCTAGATCCTATGTTCGAAATCTGTGTTTTTTACGTACCGACAACAGTGCTTTTTCTGATCTACATAAAGTTGCGTCTAAAAAAGAAGACTACTCAATGACTTCGATAGCTCCCTGTGGGCACTGGTCCACACAAGCCATGCAAAGCAAACACTCGTTAGGAGCAACAACTACAGAAATTGTTTTTCCACCAACCTCTTTGAGTTCAAAGACAGCTACTGGACAAACGTCTACGCAAGTGCCATCGCCATCACACTTTTCTGCGTCAACTTTAACTGTAACCATTTTTCCATCATCCTAGTTGACTACTTTATCTCCATGACCGCAATTTAAGTTTTATCATTTACTTCCCATCACGTGGATCTGGAGAATTCTCTCCCTCTGCCTATTTTGCGTATCTATCGATAGATTTTTAATGTTAAGCTACGCTTTTTAGTTTGTCGATTTGAATGGTCTGTGATGTCTTACCGATCATGTTGATTCAACGTGGTGTTTTTCTGTCTCATCTAAGATTTTGTATCGAAGGGGTTTTGGAGATTGAATGCTTCGAAGTTTGAGCTAAGGGGATACCTTGAGGCCTCGTCAGAGTTGTCGCTATTGAAGCGAGATCTTGAGGGGCTAATTGAGGAAGCTAACAAAAGCGTCCTACAGAGGGGAGTCCCAGCAGGAGCCTTTGGAGCCAGAGTAGTCAAGTGGCATCTAAGGGGCAGAGTTCTGAGTGTAAGAATTGAGGGGACAAGGTTTGTCACCGCACACGACGCTATTAAGCGGCTAAAGAATTTTCTCACAGATAGGCTGGAGAAAAAGAAAGTGGGTCTAAGGAAAATCTTCATAGATCGATATGTGATGGAAGTAGACGCAGCCAGAGAACGCGTTGGAATTGTTAAAGAGTATGAGCATGTCAAGAACGTTGAGGTCTTAGATGGAAGGGCCAAAATCACACTGGAGAGTATTGATGAGGCGACTTTAGATAGAGGCGACATCCATCGGCTTATCAAGTTCATAGCACCAGAAGTGAGAACCATAAAAAGGGAACTCTCACGCAGAGTTGGTCTAATACTTGAGAGAAGTGCAAGGAAAAAAGTCAGGTTCAGCGGTGATGTAACGGAAACTGCTCTTAAACTTGGTTGGATCAAAAGGTTTCCTGGAAGAGGGCAATGGTACTATATGCCACAGTACGCGACTTTACAAACGGCGCTGAAGGACTTGCTAATTGAGAAGATTTCTAGGCCATTAGGCTTTGTCGAAATATTGCTTCCGAAGCTTCTCCCGATTGAGGTTGCCTTCACGGCAAAAAAGATTCAAGGAGAACCTGGAGGGATGTTTTACGTGTGTCCTCCGAGGGTCAGGGAAAAGGACGAATACATACCATTACAGGTTAAGGCTGAGATCACCGGAGAGTTGCCGATGGGGGAGCTTGAAGAACTATTAGAGAAGCCTGGCTATGTTTTGGATCCAGCGCAATGCACACCATTTTACCAGCTGTACAGAAACAAGACAGTCCGTGATGAGGATATGCCGATCAAAGTTTACGAGTATGGAGGCCCAACCTACAGATATGAGGCTGGTGGAGTAAAGGGGATGGAGCGTCTCTGTGAGTTCTGGCGAGTTGAGCACATTTGGCTTGGGGCTCCAAAAATGGTTGAGGACATCAGGACTGAACTGATGCACAGGTCCACGGAAATCGTTGATAAGTACTTGGACTTAGAGTGGAGAATGCAGTTTGCTGGAGACACATTCTACTTGGCAGAGGATCAGAAGATAGATGAAGACGTTGAAATCCCGGAAGCACCAAAGTATGAGTGGCAGTTTTATTTGCCATACAAGGGACCGAGAAACGCCGAGGTGAGAGATGTATGGCTGGCTTGCGGGTCATTCAACTCTCACGGAAGCCACTACACGAAGCACTTTAACATCAAATCTACGTCTGGAGAAGTGGTTTGGACGGGATGTTTCGGTATAGGAATGACAAGATTAATAACGGCGTTTCTATCCCAGCATGGATTCAGCTTCGATGATTGGCCTGGCGAGGTGAAGAAGCGCATAGGTCAGATGTCAGGTGTACCTGAGCCTGTTTGAGTTCACTCTTCCTCTGTTCGCGTGAACAGCCCAAAAATACGTCAGCCACTGTTTTCGTTTCTTGCAGTGTGATTAAGCATCTATGGCTGTGCTATGGCTATCTCTACTTTTTCCCCTTCGATGTTCCATGTTCGTTTGTAGGCTTGCTTCGGGAGTTCAAACTCTTGTTTCGGGTCTAGTAAGGTTATTCTTCTCGTCCTGATCTCGGTGGCAATGTAGTCTTTCAGGTCACTGAAGGCTTTAAGAGTTTCTTGCCGTTGAGCCTTCAAAAACAGGTCTACATACTCCTCGACCCTAAGGTTCATTTCTTTCCGCATAAGTTGAGTTCTGCGCACAACCTCCTTGGCTAGGGACTCGGCCAGTATTTCTGGTGATCTAGTTAAATCTATGTAGATCCTTGCGTGAGGAGAATCAGTGCGCACCAAGTGTTCAGGCAGTTCTTCTTTGAAAATCAAAAAGTCCTCTGTTAGGTCTGCGACTGAACCGTCCTCCAGCCTCAGTGAATATTCGCCTTTCTCTAACAATTCTTGTGTTATCTTCCTTCCGTCCGTTTCTCTCAGAAGTTTAGAGATTTCTGGTAGTCTCTCCTTGAATCGTGGCCCAGCCTTCTCATAATTTGGCTCAACGATCGTCTTCACTTGTTTTGATGTCTCTCCCGGTTTTAGCAATTCTAGCTTTTTGGCGTTTGCTTGGCTCAAGAATACGTTTTTGAGTTTTTCTACGGCACTCGCTGCCTCCTCATCTGAGGGAACAACAGTAATAGATCTGACTGGCCACCTCAACTTTAGCCCAGCCTTCTGGCGTGCATATAAAACTGACGAAAGCATCGTTCTGATAGCTTCCATTTGGTTCTCCAAATCTTCGTTTATCCATGCTTTCTTCACTTCTGGCCAGCTACACATGTGTATGCTTTCTGGAGCCTTCGGATCTATGCTCCTGACCAAGCGCTGGTAAAGATCTTCCGTTAAGTACGGGGCATATGGTGCGAGGAGTTTAAGAATGGTCAACAGCGATTCGTATAGAGTGGCGTAGGCCGCTAGCTTATCCGGGTCCTCCCTCTCGATCCATGTGCGCTTTCTTGCTAGGCGAACGTAGAAGCGGCTGAGATCCTCTGTTATAAACTTTAGCATCGATCTTACTGGCTGGTGAAGGAACAAACGGTCTAAATCCCCAGCTACTTCCCTAATTAGGGAGTTGGTCTTTGAGAGCATCCATCTGTCTTCTGGTCTGAGATTACCATGTAGCCTTTCAAGAGTCCACTTTTTTGGGTCAAACTCATCAAGGTTCATATAGGTTGTTGAAAATGAGAAGACGTTCCAAAGTATAGAAAGCCACCGCTTTGTTTGATCTGCCTCATCAAAGTCAAAGGCTAGGGAATCCCATGGATGAGATTTCCAGAGGATGTAGAGTCGTAGGGGATCGACTCCGATTCTTTTCATAGCATCCAATGCCCATATGACATTTCCCTTTGACTTCGACATTTTTTGACCGTATTTATCTAGCACAAGACCTTGGCAGAGAACTTCCTTGTACGGACCTTTATTGAAGAGCATTATGCCAGTGAATATTAGCGAGTAGAACCATCCCCTCGTTTGGTCAACCGCCTCTGTTATGAATTCATAAGGATAAAGCTGGTTGAAGAAGAGATTATTCTTAAGATAGTTAACTGCCGCTGCGTGAGCGACTCCTGAATCAAGCCAGCAGTCGAGAACGTAGTCAACCCTGCTCATGTTTCCACCGCACTTCTGGCACTTCAGCAAGACTCGGTCTATCCATGGTTTGTGCAGTTTAAGGTTTTTGGGCAAGAATTTGGCCAAGGATTCTAACTCCTTGACTGTCCCCACAACTTTTTTCTCACCGCAATTCTCACACACCCAGATGTTAAGTGGCGTGCCCCATATTCTGGAGCGTGAGATGCACCAGTCCTCCGCGTTCACTATCCAGTCCCTGAACCTGCTCGTTCCAGCCCACTCTGGAATCCAATCCACGGCCTCGTTTTCCTTCAATATGTTGTCCTTGAGGGGGTCAATTCTCAGGAACCACTGTTTGTCAGCCCTGTGTATCAGCGGCGTATCACACCTCCAGCAGAGAGGATATTCATGCTCTATGATTCCGCTTTTGAGGAGGAGTCCCTTCTTCTTCAGGTCATCTAGTATTATTGAGTCTGCTTCTTTCACATATTTTGCAACATATTTGCCACCTTCATCAGTAAAGTGGCCTGAAAGGTCAACTGGGGAGAACACTGGCAACCCATACTTTTTGCCTACATTGAAATCTTCTGGACCATGAGCTGGAGCCGTGTGAACGCATCCTGTTCCCTCCTCTAGGGTTACATGTTCCCCGCATATCACGCAGTGATCCGACTTTCCCTCGTGCTTCTCATGCGCTGGTACCTCTTCTAGGAGGGGGTGAACATATTTTAGTCCCTCAAGCTCCTTACCTTTGATGGATTCAAGAATCTCAAGCTCGGTTACGCCTAACTCCTTCATGACGACATCGACCAACGCCGTTGCTAGTATCCAAACCTCTTTTCCAACCCTGACTTTTGCGTAGTTAAAGTTTGGGTGAACGCATACAGCCTCATTTCCTGGAAGCGTCCAAGGCGTTGTTGTCCATATGACAATAAAGCTGTTTTTCTCGCCTTTCAGTTGGAACTTCACGAATATTGATGGGTCTTTGATGGTTGCATAGCCTTGCGCGACCTCATGGCTTGACAGAGAGGTTTCGCATCTTGGGCAAGTAGGCACTACTCTGAAGTCTTCTATCAGCAGGCCCATTGCATGCGCCTTGTTCAGTGTCCACCAGACGAATTCTATGTAATCTTCATCTCTGGTTTCGTAGGCGTGGTCGTAGTCGAGCCATAGTCCTAGTTTCTCTGATGTTTTCCTCCAGTGGTCGATGTAGAAGTCCACGAGTTCTTGACATTGGGCGATGAACTTTGGGAGGTTTATCTTCTGACCGATTTCACTCTTTGATTTTATTCCGAGTTTTCGTTCAACCTCTAGCTCCACGGGTAGCCCGTGACAATCCCATCCGGCTTGCCTCCAAACGTTGTGTCCTTGCATTGTCTTGAAACGGAGAAAGACATCCTTCATCGTCCTTCCCCGAGCGTGACCAACATGCATGAATCCGTTGGCCGTTGGCGGGCCTTCCAAGAACCTAAAAAGAGGACCGCCTTTCCTCATTTCAACAAATTTCTGAAAGATTCTATTCTTATCCCAGAATGAGGAGACTTTTTCTTCAAGTTGAACTGGATCATATCGTCCGCTGACTACCTTCAATTCTTAACCCTCCAAAATAGGAGATGGAGAGGGATCTTGAAATTCTCTTGGGCCCACAAGAACGATTGATGATCTAAAGCAGACGTATTGAAGCTTAATGAATTTGGCGGGACATCAGCTCCACCCTTCCCTAGATTATAGAGAGGGCTTATATTTAGGTTTATTGGGCATGTAGAACTTTCAGTGCACATGGCGCCATAGTTCTATATAGATTATGACGAATATATATAGAAGATGAAAAGAGTTTAAATCTCAAGTCGCGCGAATCTGAAATAAATCTTGTGTTGTGAACTAAGGTTGGAGAGAAGGGCATTTCAAAAGCGTAGTTTTTGGACTTGGATCGTACTTGCCTTCTTAATCGGGTTGCTGATCGGTGTAATACTCGGGGTTACGATGGGCTTACAGATCGGCAGTTATGGGGCTGGAGCGATAGAGCTAACTATGATTTACGGCTCTGAAAAGCAGAGCTGGATAGAAGAGGTCACCCCACTTTTCCTAGATTGGTGGAAGAATACCTATCCTAATCGTCGATTGGTCATCCATGCTACGCCTATGGGGTCCCGAGAGTCCCTCACTCAGATAATCAGTGGTTCAATCAAACCCGTCGTCTGGAGTCCCGCTTCCTCTTTATGGATTCTGCTCGCAAATTGGTATTGGCAGCAAGAATACGGAGCAGGTCAAATCCTCATCAGAAACTACACTAGTCTGGTGCATTCGCCAATAGTTTTGGCCACATGGGAGAAATATGCTGAAAAGTGCAACATAACTGGCTTTCAAAGCCTTTATGATCTATCTATTTCTCCTGAAGGAGGAACACTCCTTTATGCCCACACAGATCCTCAGCTTTCGAATTCCGGATTTATGACGACTGTTCTGGAGATCGCTACAGCCGCTGGAGTGTCGACTGAAGATCTAAAGTACGACGATCTAACTAGGGATGATGTGAAGAGCTGGTTGAAGAAAATCGAATCTAGAGCTGTCTTCTATGGTGAGAGCACGGGGTTCTTGATGGCGCAAATGGTTGATGCGGGACCAAGCGGCCTGAACGTAGTTGCGACTTATGAAAATCTAGTTCTTGAAAAAAACTTAGGAGGAGAGCCCCAGGCTCGTTGGGGGCAGAGGCTGATAGCAGTTTACCCTGAAGAGGGGACGCTTTCCAGCGATCACCCATTCTGCGTGCTGAACGCTCCATGGGTCTCCGAGGAGCAACGCTGGGCTTCAGAAGTGTTTCTGCGCTTTCTTCTATCTGGGGATATCCAGGCCAAAGCCATGAAGCAGGGCTTTAGACCTGAAAGCACGATCGTTGAACTCGATCCCAGCATATTCAATGAGATGTATGGTATAATGTATGAAATCCCTTGCAGATTGTTGAAGTCTCCTACTGATAGTGAAGTTCTGTGGCATATCACCGATCTTTGGCTAGTTTGCAGGGCTGGAATATGATGATGTCCGGCTTCAAGGCTTCGTTTAGACGCACATTGGTGAAAAGGCTGAAAAACTCGAGCATTATAGTCCTGCCATTCTTCTTCCTGATTGCCTTGATGCCTATAATTTATATGTTTTCCTATGTTTTCTTCAACTTTGGAGAAGTATATCGGTGGGTCTTTAACGACCCCATATCAGGGGATGCCCGATGGGTTTTTATGCAGAAGTCAATTCTGCTGTCGTTTGAAGTTGCAACTCTGGTTACGATCGTCGACATCATAATTGGCTTACCTATGGCTTGGATACTTTCTAGGTACGACTTCTGGGGGAAAAAGGCGGTTGATACGCTGGTAGACCTCCCCTTGGCGGTTCCCACCTCAGCACTTGGGTTCTCGGTTTTCTTGTTTTGGGGATCGAGAGGCGGATTGGCGTCACTATTCGGAATTGAAACAGGACTATTTTCTCGTGGTCCTATGATGATTGTATTGGCTCACATAGCTTTCACGTACCCGTATGTTGTGAGATCATTAACGGCTATAATCGAGGAGGTCAATATAGGATACGAGTACGCTGCAAGAACTCTCGGAGCATCGTCCGTGACAGCGGTCAGAACAATCACCCTGCCCCTTATAAAACCCGGCCTTATTACGGGCGCGATTTTGGCCTTTACAAGAAGTTTAGGAGAGACTGGGGCCACAATACTTGTGTGTGGGATATACGAGACGGCTCCTCTTGTTATAGTGGCTTGGCGTCAACTACTTGAGATTCCTCCTGCAGCCTTTCTGGGCATGATCGTTGTTGCTGTCGCGGTATTTCTGCTGTATGTGGCAACTTATCTTGCTGAAAGGTGGAGATTCCCATTAAGGAAAGTCTGGCCTAAGGCAGAGAGGTTTCTTAGCGGTAAAAAGCCTCGGAGTGTTAGGGACCTCCTTAGCACTCTGATTTTCTTTTTGCTAGTTCTAATTCCATCGGCATTTACTCTTGTTTATATGGGAACATGGTGGTCCGGAAGCCCTTTTACTCGGTCTCAGGAAGCAGGGGTCGTTTACCAAGTCTTTCTTGCTCCAGACAGAAAGTGGCTGAGTTTATGGATGAGTATACTTACGTCGCTTGAAATCTCGACTGTCGTAACTTGTATAAACTTGGCTTTTGGCATCCCTATGGCACTCTTGGTTGTTCGAGGCAAGTCTAGACGCCTGAGAGGGTTTTTGGAGGCGTTGCTGAACATACCGATTGCGATTCCATCGGCGGCCCTTGGATTTTCAGCCTATCTGCTCTGGGGAGCGAAGGGTTTGGGAGTGCTCTCCCCCGGATTCTGGCTAGTGGTGCTAGTGCACACGGCAGCCACTTACCCATATATGGTTAAGCAGGTTGCGTCTGTTTTGGAGGGACTGCCCCCAATGTATGAGGAGGCGGCTAGAACGCTTGGAGCAAAGCCCTTCAGCGTATTTAGAATGGTAACTCTTCCGTTGATTATGCCTGGGATCCTGGCAGGCACAATCCTTTCCTTCACGAGAAGCCTGGGAGAAACTGGAGCCACGATCGTTGTCATGGGTACGATTAGGACTGTTCCTGTGATTGTTGTTAACTGGGTCGAGGCCATGGCATTACCGGCAGCTGCGTTTGCTAGTGTAGTTTTGATTGCAACATCATATGTCCTGATGCTCTTGTTTCGTCATTTGATCGATATCGTTGTAACCAAGCCAAAATTTTGAGCTGAATAGAAATGCCGGACGTGAAACTGGTCAATGTTTCAAAGAGGTTTGGAAAAATCGTTGCTGTTGATCGCGTGAGTCTTAGTGTCCACGATGGAGAGTATCTCACTCTTCTGGGTCCCAGCGGATGCGGCAAAACCACTGTGCTTAGAATTATATCTGGCTTAACTAACCCCGACGAAGGCGAAGTCTATGTGGGAGAAAGACTTGTGAATGATGTTCCTGTTGAGGAGCGGGGAATAGGGTTTGTGTTTCAATTGTTTGCGGTGTTTCCTCACTTGACAGTTTGGGAAAATGTGGCCTTCGGTCCTCGTGTACTTGGTTGGAGCACAGAAAGGATTGAAGAGGAGTGTCTCAGAGTATTAAGGATGGTACGCTTAGAGAATAGGATTGATGCCTACCCAAATGAACTCAGCTTTGGGGAGTTGCAGAAGGTTGGTTTAGCGCGAGCAATTGCTACGGGTTCAAAAATCCTTCTTTTAGACGAGCCTTTGGGCGCTTTGGATGCGAAGGTCAGGGGTGAACTTCGCCTGGAGTTGAGAAGGCTCGTTAAAGATCTCGGTTTAACGGCGATTCACGTTACTCATGATCAAGAAGAGGCTATGGTCGTCTCAGACAGAATAGCTGTGATGCGGAAGGGTAGAATCGTTCAGGTTGATACACCTCCAAGGCTGTATAGTCATCCGGAGAATGTTTTTTTGGTCAATTTCATCGGCGAGGCAAGTTTTCTCGAAGGCACCGTAAAGAATGCGGGGAAAACGGCTCTGGTCGTCGAGATTAGAGATGGGTCTATAATTAGGGTATCTGGTAAATCTTTTAGAATAGGCGATAGAGTAGTCGTTGCGCTGAGACCAGAGTATGTCAAGATCAATGCGAAGGGAAACGTTGGGTTAAACCGTTTACATGGTAGGGTTGAGAGGACGAAGTTTGTTGGTTGGTTTACTAGGGTTGAGGTAAGGCTTGACAATGGCGACCTGATTGTTGTTGAGGAACCGATGTCGAATGGCCACGATTTTGAAGTCGGGGAGGATTTAGCTCTGACTTTTCGGCCGCGTGACGCCCTAGTTTTTCACTATCCTGAGGAGGGGCTTCAGAGGGCTCTATCTCTAGAATGATCTGTAGAGTGGTGATGCCGTTGCCAGAGGTCAAGTTGGAAGATGTAATGAAGAAGTATGGAAGCATCGTTGCTCTCGATGGAGTGAATCTTCATGTTGCCGACGGCGAATATTTCACCATTGTTGGACCAACGGGCGCCGGGAAAACAACAACGTTGATGGTCATCGCGGGATTAGTCAAGCCAGACCACGGAAGCGTCTGCATCGATGGGAGAGTTGTCAACGATGTTCTACCCGAAGAGCGTAATGTTGGGTTTATGTTTCAGAGCTTTGATCTATTTCCGCATCTTAGTGTTTGGGACAATGTGACCTATGGACCGTTTGTCAGAGGCTGGAACCCTGAAGTCTATGGCAAGAGTGCACGAGAGATGCTTGAGTTGGTTCACTTGGCTGGTAGGTTTGACGCTTTTCCACGTGAGTTGAGCGGAGGGATGCAACAAAGGATTGCTCTGGTTAGGGCGTTGACGTCCGGAGCCAGGATTCTGCTTTTGGATGAGCCTCTGGGGTCTCTTGATGCAAAGATTAGAGTCGAGCTCCGCTATGAATTGAGGTCGCTGGTGAAAGATCTGAGGTTGACCGCGATTCATGTCACTCACGATATGGAAGAGGCTATGATAGTTTCAGACAGGATCGCCATTCTCCGCAAGGGTAGAATCTTGCAGGTTGGAACCCCTCATGAAGTCTACAGTAACCCTACAAGCCTTTTCGTCATCAACTTCATGGGTGAAACAAACTTTCTGGAGGGAATTGTCAAAAACAGGGGCGAGAACTGGGCTAACATTGAGCTGAGAAATGGTGGTAATGTTCGGGTAACCAATGGAATGATGGGCGTGGAAAAGGATGTTGTTTTGGCTATCAGATCAGAGGACCTATTTTTCAATAAAAGGAGGGTGGGCGAAACTAACTCTCTATCTGGTTACATCGAAGGTTCAAAGTTCATAAGCGGCTACATTCGCTACGAGGTCAGACTCGACAATGGAGAGCACATCATTTTGAGAAGGTTGGCTTCGAGGAACGATTCCTTTAAAGTGAGTGATAGGGTAACGGTGAATTTTAGCCCAGAGAAAGTGTTGGTTTATCCATGCCCTGAAGGGGGGCTGGAGAGAGCGCTGTCGCCTGATTGAAATAAATCTATTGTCTGCTCTATTTGAGGATGGATGTAGAGTTGGATGAAGACAGAGGATTAAAAATACTTGCTTGGCTTACGACGAGAAGGAAAACGAGAGCCATAGACCTGGTTCGGCTTCATGTGACGAAGGTGGTGGACACTGTTGTTGAGTTGAATAATACGGTTATCAGTGCGTCGAGGGAAAGAAAGATTGAAGCCGAAAAATGCATCAGTCGGCTGTTTTCGAATGAAGATGAAGCTGATGCGTTGAGAAGGAAGATAAGCGAGGAGCTTACGAAGGGAGAGAGTCCTGCAAAAGAAAGAGAAGACTTAATGAGGTTGACGATGGAAATTGATAACATTGCAGACTGCGCGAAGGATGCGGCAAGAAGCATTGTGATCGTCATGAGACAGTCTGTTCCTAGAGAGATTTGGCGGGGTTTTCAGAAAATAAGTGAAAGCGCTGTGGCCTGCGTACTGGCTCTCAGAGATGGTATAGACATGCTAGGAAAGGATTTAGATGAGACAACAAAGTGTGTCTTGGAGGTTGAGAGGTTAGAGCATCAGGTTGATGATGAGCGCCATGGTGTGCAACTTTTGTTTCTAGAATTTGCGGATCGGTTGAACTCACCGACCCTTCTTCTTCTAGATGATGCCCTACGTTCTATGGAAGGGGTGACGGACTACTGTGAAGGTACCGGGGACATCATACGGATGTTGATTATTCATGAAGCAGCCTCAAAGATGGGAAAGTGATTGTGAACTTGCTTGAGGGATGCCACAAGGCCTCTAAGGGCTTGATAAGAGTGAGTGTAGAAGTTGAAGATGACATAATCAAGGAGATTATTATCTCTGGAGACTTCTTTATGCATCCGGAAGACAAGCTCTGGGATCTGGAGAGAAGCCTGGTCGGGGTGAAAGTCGGCAGGACTACTGTGCTAAGCGTCATTCAAAGATTTTATAAAGAAAATGGGGTTTCAACTCCTGGAGTTGAGCCTGAGGATTTCACTGAGGCGATCATGAAGGCTGTTGGAAGCAGCGTGAAATGTTAGAGAAGAGGCTAAGGGATGGTTGAGCTTTCGGAACTCGTTGAGGGTCTTGAGAAGACACGTCTCCTGTACTGGTCTGACTCTTATCTGAAGACCTTCCAGGCAAAGATCATTCGCCTTGAACCTGATAAGAAACGCTACGTCTACATGGTCCTTGACAGGACGATCTTCCATCCAAAGAGCGGTGGTCAGCCTTCTGATAGAGGCCTCATCACCGGACCTGACTTCAAGGTGGAGGTCAAGAAGGCGATGTTAGTAAACGATGTGATAGTTCACTGGGGCAAGATTCTTGAAGCAGATGCCAGGAGTGGTGACGTGGAAGGAGTGATCGATTGGGGTTGGCGTTATCTCCTCATGAGAAGACACACGGCTGGACACCTATACGATCACTGTCTGAGGCAGATCACAGGGAAACAGGTTGAGACAACGGACTCTTGGCTTGGCGATCCATGCTACGTGGGTTACAGGGGCAAGAAACCTTCCGTCGAGGAGTTGAGAGGGGCGGAGGATCTTGAGAACGAAATGATCGGAAGAGGGGCTATAGTAAAGTCGGATACGATCTCCTACGAGGAATTGTTGCAGATTGCGCCAGAGGCTCCGAACATCTATCGCTTGCCAAAACTCGACTCTTTCAGGATAGTTACTATCGATGGGTGTGAACCTATTCCTTGTGGTGGTACACACTTGAGGGACATCAACGAGATCGGGCTCTTCAAAGTGAAAGATGTTTTGGAGAAGGAGGATGGGTTTGTGGTCTACTATGATGTTGAAGGCATCAAGTGAAGACTCGATTCGCGTGTGCCAAACTCTGCGCGATCTATAGCGCTACTTTTGATGCTTGTTCGCCAAGCATACCCCAGTTGCTCTTTGGTACGTCGTGGATTATGATGTTCAGCCATTCTGCCTTCACGCCGGTCTCCTCAAAAGCTCTCGTTATTCCCTTGATGAGTCTCTCCTTCTGTTCCTCTGTTCTTCCCTCCCACATCTCTATTATCACTACAGGCATGGATCTCACCTCCATGAGAAGTGCAATAGGTTGAGTTCTTGTCCCGAACTCATATAACTATCTTGTTCTGGGCTTTGCTGGTGCTTCCTTTAGAGTCTCGTCTGAATAGAGTGAATATCAGCAGGCAGTCTTGTACCCCAATTTTTTTTCTGTGTGGAAGCGTCTCCAGAAGGGTTATTTTCTGAAAAGGGGTTTAGAAAATCAAGATCACGCAGGAAAAAATAGGAATTTTAAGGAATTTTGAGGAAAATATAGGAATGTCGGAGGGTAGCGTGCATTTAAGGCGATGCTGGACGCCTCCCTAAGAGTATTGACTTATGTCACCAGTCTTCTTGGTGATTCTACTCATGAATGGGTAAGAACGCATATACGGGTATGCGCAAAATCTATTTCATGCGGATGGAGGAGCTGGAAGGTGCCGAAAGCCACGAAGACATATGCTGTAGTCGCCACCGCGGTGCTGTCAACTTTGTCAATAGTTTTTGAGGTCATTCCATCCTTTCGCATTACTTGGGGTATGAAGATCGACTTCGTCGGCGTTGTATGGGTTCTAGCCTACTTTCTCTACGGTCTTAGGGACGCCTTGGGCGTCTCCTTCATAACCACCCTTTTCATCCTAGGCTATAGTCCAACAAGTTTTGTCGGGGCAGCCATGAAGTTTATTGCCACTCTGCCGATGTTCTTGGTCCCAGCCGGGCTGATGCATTCGCGCCTCTTCTCCGAAAAGGCGTCTAGAAGTTTTGATAGAATACCTGTGGTTGTTATGATGTGCGTCTTGGCCACATCGATCAGGCTGATCGTAACATCCATTGTAAACCTCTATTGGGCTATACCGCTATTCTGGGGAACAACGCCCGATGCTGTCTTAGAGATTTTTGGAGGAGTTCTTCCCTTCGTGATCTTTGTTGCTGGCATGAATTTGTTGCAAAGCATCGTGGATATAGCCCTCCCTTGGTTGCTTGCTTACAAGTTTAGACTGGCCGAGTACATTGGGACCTGGTGAATCCTTGCAGTGGCTAGCGCGCGAAAAATTTAAGTTTGCTACCCAACAGAATAAATAGAACAAGAGGTGTATGAAAATGAGCGACAAAACCCTAGGAGCCTTAATATTCATAGCAAGTCTGCTCGTCGCGGTAGGATACGTGTATTGGCTCTTCTTCCCACCACCACAAGGAATACCAGATTGGCTCTTCTATTCAGGTCCAGGTGGAACAAGATGGGCAGTCATCATTCCTGTTCTGGCAGCGGTTATACTGATCCTCTTCATCGCCATGTGGATAGGGTGGACTATGGCAACGACGCCGCCGCCAACGATACTCGAGGAAGAAGAGGAAAAAGAGAAATAGAAAAGAAGAGAGAACATGGACCGCTTACTCCCCGCGCACGAGGGAGCAGTGGACGCGAATAGGACTAGACCTCCACTAATCCGCACTTTAACCTCTTGATAACGTCCTCGGCCTTAGAGGGCTCCAACTTAAGGGTATAGAGCCGTCCACGGGTTTTCAGCTTCAATTTAACAAAAGCCTCAACCCTCTTGACCCTGCAAACCTCAGCAGCCTCAGACAACCTAACGAACTCATCCGCATCGAAGACCTCAGTCGGCAAACACTTCACCACACAAGCTCACAATACTGGAAGTGGGCCTGCCCGGATTCGAACCGGAACCATCGCCGCGTGAGGGCGATGTTCTACCATTATACTACAGGCCCATCAAAAACCTTTACTTCGCGCTAACCTCCCTCTTCTTCCAACGCAAATCCTTGCTCTTGCACTTACGGCACTTGACGGCGCCAGGTGCGTTTCTGACCCCACATTTACGACAGATCTTGAAGTAAATCTTGTGCTCCTGAGCTATTCTCCTCTTGAACGGGTCACTGATAGGCATCTGGCACCCACTCTTCCCTTATCTGAAAGAGAACAGATATTTAAACTATTTCAAGACCTCGATTGTAATGTATGACCGAGTATCCTCCACACCTTCCAGCCTAGAAACCTCATCTAGAACGCTGTCCAACTTGTCTCCATCAACAGCAACGATCAGATCCATGTCCCCAGTGACCCTGAAAACCCTACGCACCGGCAATTCACAGACCCTCTTATACACGTCTGCCCTCCTCACGGGTAGAACCTTGACGAAAAGGAAATTCAGCTTCGACGAAAGCCCGAGAGCCTCGGTACCGCTCTCGGTTAGGTCTATGAACCCTCTCCCGGTCCTGATGTAACCCCTGTCTCTTAGCTTCCTAAGGTGAACGTTCAACGCCTGCCTGGTTATTCCCAGTTCCTCGGCCAGCTCGCTCTGTTTCATCCTTACGGTGAAGATGTTGACGGACTTGCTCTTGTCGTAGAGAATACTCAGTATGCGTAGAGATCGACCGGTCAAGATCTTCTTAGACAAAGACTCCAACTCCACAACCTTTGATTAAGTACAAGATATCACTTAACTTATTATCTCTTTACCGGACATCCTGTTTTACAATGACCAAATCAGGTCGCAACAGTTTAGAATCTTATGATGCGCTTCTCCAAAAGAGAAGCTAATAATCTTAGGCGGGTCTCCGGACAGGAACAATCGATCTGGATTTGCCGATGGAAAAAACACTTATTCAGTGGGAAGCAAGATATTTATCTATTAACAGGCTAAAAAAGGACAAATGAGAAAGTGAAGACTCCGCTGTGTGAATTCTGTCTAAAGAGCGGGATATTGTGCCCGAAGTGTCAAGAGAAGGTGAACTCAGGTGAGATTAGCAAGACAGATCTCAAGGTCGCAAGAATGCTCATGAAGCTTTCGGAAGGCTATCCCTCTCTCAAGCAATTGTCATTTTATGAATCTTATGAAACAGACGGAGTGATTGCGATAGTGGTTGGTCGCGGAGACCTACCGCATTTGCTTGGTTATGGCGGAAAAATACTTAGGGAGATAGGCAAAATCACGGGCAAGAAAATCAGAGTGTTGGAGAAAGGGGTGGACGCTAGGAAATTCCTGGAGGATCTCCTTGCTCCTTCAAGCATCACTTCATTGAACACGATCTGGTTGCCAGATGGAAGTACAGAAACGAGAGTGATACTCTCAGGCCATTCTAGGAGGTTGCCGATCGACATTGAGACATTGAAGGTTTTGGCAC
>Ga0209610_1000150_pt1 | contig 34900 bp, 33 predicted proteins | sample LakKivw275mmetaG_FD_184137 | JGI IMG/M metagenome (GOLD analysis project Ga0209610, IMG submission 184137) | Anoxic lake water microbial communities from Lake Kivu, Rwanda to study Microbial Dark Matter (Phase II) - Lake Kivu water 275m metaG... | ecosystem: Environmental > Aquatic > Freshwater...
AATGGTATTCCAACTAAAGAAAAATTTGTAGAATTAAATTTAAATGAAATTTAGGAGGTGAAAAATGAAGTGGAAATTAGCCATTATAGGCTTTGGAAATGTGTCGCAAGGACTCGTGAAGATACTCAATAGAAAAAAAGAAATACTAAAGGAAAAATATGGATTTGATTTTCAACTTATGGCAATTTCTGACCCTGTTAAGGGCTCAGCTTACAACGAAAACGGTTTGGACTTAATAAAAATTATTGAGTTGTTAGATAAAACGGGTGATATAAAAGGATATCCAACAGGCATTAAAGATCTTGATAGTATAAGAACAATTAAGGAAACCGATACAAATCTTATTATTGAAACCACGCCTACAAATGTAAAGACAGGGGAACCTGGTTTAACACATATAAGAACAGCCTTGCAAAGCAAAAAATCTGCCGTTACAACAAATAAAGGGCCTATTGCACTTGCCTATCCTGAATTGAAGAGGCTTGCAGAGGAAAATGGAGTTTTTATAAGGTTTGAAGGCACTGTTCTCAGCGGGACACCTTCATTAAACTTAGCTACGGAAGCATTAGCAGGATGTGGCATTTCAAGAATCCAGGGGATTGTGAATGGCACTACCAATTTTATTCTCACAAAGATGGAAAATGGAAAAAGCTATGAGGATGCGTTAAAAGAGGCACAAGAATTAGGGTATGCCGAGGCTGATCCAACGGCTGATGTCGAAGGCCGGGATGCTGCTGTAAAAACTGTTATAATGGCCAATGTTATTATGGGAGGAAATGTAAAAATAGAAGATGTTCAAAGAAAAGGAATTACAGAAATAACAGTTGATGACGTTAAAAAGGCAAAAGAAAATAATAATAGGATAAAGCTTATTGCTGAAGTTGCAAAAGAAAACAATATGATAAAAGTATCAGTTTCACCGAGAGAACTACCAATTACTCACCCTCTTGCAAATGTTATGGGCGCAATAAATGCGCTTACGTTTACAACTGACCATTTGGGAGATATTACAATAATTGGTCCTGGTGCAGGGAGAGTGGAAACAGGGCAGGCTCTGCTTACTGATATCCTTGCAATTAATCGATTGGTTGATAGTTTATAGAAATTTTTACATCTTTTCAGTTTTGGAACTGCAGGGAAAAGAGCTTAGTTCAATTTTGTCGGCTCTTTTCCCTGAAATCTTAATCCGTATAACTGTATTATGTTAAAAATGTATTTTAAAATGCAAAGTTCTTTTTGCTATCAATTTATTACTATATTATAATTATCCAATTTTTGAGAAAGTTAAATAGGAATCGGATTTTATAGGTTTATAGCGATAAAGAATGAGGATTTTAAACTTTTGACACTATCTTGATGTAAGGGAAAAATTTGTTAATAATTTAGATTTTTCTTTGTTGGATGTACCAGAGTAAACTACTTGAATTGATTCTTTTGCGTTTATCTGTCCTATGTTTTAAATAAAAGAGGGGGCAAAGTCCCCAAGATTTTTAAAGTGTAATTTCTTTGAATTTTTTAATTTCCACTTTAGGAGCTTTAATTTCAAGAACTCCATGTTCAAATTTTGCCTGAACTTTTTCAGGATCTATTTCGGAAGGAAGAACTATCATTTTGCTAAAGGCGCCATACACTCTTTCTTCAATATAATAGTTTTCTTCTTCTTGTTTTTTTTCTTTTCTTGATTCGCCTGTTATTGTAATTGACTCGGGATTAATTTTAATTTTTACATCTTTTTTATCTACACCGGGCAAATCACATTTTACAATGACTTCGCTTTCCTTTTCTATAACATCAGCCGCAGGACTCCACACAGTCGATTCGAGTGAAGCAATTTCCTTGCCTGATTTTACTCTTGGCAATGATAGTTTCGGAATTCTGGTGCTCCTCCAGAACTGGTTGAAGATGTTTTCGATTTCATCTTCTAATCTTTTAATTTCTTCAAAAGGTTCCCATTTTGCCATATCTATCACCTCTAAAAATATTATAATAAAATTTTCTAATTTGTCAAAAGAAATAAATTTATTTTTTAATTAGATTTTTTGAAAATTTGATTATACTATACTGTGTATCAATTGTTAGTTTTATTTTTTTAAAGCCCGCATACTTTACATTCTGGATTTCTCTCAAGATCAATAATCAAAAAATCATTATTCAGTGAATCAAAAATTAGTAATTTGTTGAATAAATTATTTCCTATGCCAAGGACATATTTAATAACCTCATTTGCTGCGACACTTCCTATTATGCCCACAAGCGTTCCCGTCACACCAAGAGAAAGGTTTCTTTCCGACATTAACTGAACCACTGCACGTTCTTTCTCAGGAAATACACAGTTAAAGCAAGCTGTTTTACCTGGAAGCACAGACATTACTTGTCCTACAAATCTTCCTACGGCCCCAGTAAAAAGTGGTTTACTTAATTTTACTGCAGTTCTGTTTATTAAATATCTTGTTTCAAAGTTATCCGATGCATCAATTACAGCATTGTATTTTTTGAAAATCTGGATTGTTGTGTCTTCGTCAGTTAGCCAGGTATTGTAAATTTCAATCTTTACGTTTGGATTAAGTGATTCAAGTCTCTCTTTTGCAAGGAAAACTTTTTCTTTACCCAGATCGCTTGTGTTATAAATAATTTGTCTTCCAAGATTTGAGAGGCTAACTCTATCTCCATCGACTATCCCAATTCTACCAACGCCCGAAGCTGCAAGATAAAGTGAAATGGGATTACCGAGCCCCCCTGCTCCGGCTATAATAACTGAAAAGTTTTTAAGTTTAATTTGGCCTTCGATACCAATTTTATCAATAGCAATTTGCCTGCTGTATCTCTCTAACTCTTCATTTGATAGCATCTTAACACCCGGTATTCTCAGGTCTTTTGGGCTTACGGTGAACGTATTTATCAGGATTTTTCAGAAATTCTTCTTTGCATTCAGCAGAGCAAAAGTAATAAGTTTCACTCTCGTATTTTACTTCTCCTTTTGCCTCTTCCTTTTCGATATTCATCTTGCAAACTGGATCCTGTACCATATTAACCACCTCCCACTGGTGCAAAAATACTTACAGTATCACCATCTTTTAGTTTGTCTTCAAACCAACTTCTTTTTAAATTGATTAATAATATTATATAATTTCTTTCCTCAATAGATAATTTTTTAAGTAAGTCATTTATCGTAGAATTATCTGGCAATTCTACATAACTTTCTTCGGGTCCATATTTTAAAAATTCCCCATAAAGTTTTACATGTATTTTCATATTCTGCTTTTAACCTATGAAAATTACCTTTACTTCCTTAATATCCCAGAGATACTCTAGCCTTTCAAGAATTTCTTCTTTTATATTTCCCGCGAACTGTGAATCCTTAGGGATTTCTAACTCAATTGAGATTGTTCCATTTTCAACTTTTAAGGTTTTGATGATTTTCGATTTAACAATGTCAATTCCATTTTCAGGGTTAATGACATGGGAAAGTTTTTGAAAAATGATCTCTACTGTTGTAGGTTTTCTTTCTTTAACAAGTCCTTTTTTTTCAACATAAATTTCAAGAGCTGAATGTAATGCATCCGCTGCAAGTACTGAACAGTGAACCTTTACCGGTGGCAAACCACCAAGGGCTTCTGCTGCATCTTTCCAGGTAATTTTTTCTGCCTCCTCAATAGTTTTTCCCTTAACCATATCTGTCATTATTGAACCGGTGGCAATGTTTGATGCGCAACCATAAGATTGAAATTTTACATCTACAATTTTATGAGTCGATGGATCCACTTTAAGGTATAGAGTTAGCATATCTCCGCAGGCAGGGCTTCCTTCAGTTACTTTAACATCGGCATCTTCAATTTCACCAATGTTATGAGGATTTTTAAAGTGCTCAATTACAAGTTTTGTGTATGGTGTAGGCATTTCTTACTCTTTTCCAAGCGGGCTTAATTTTCTTAAGTCTTCTATAATGCTTGAGAGTTTTTCAACTGTATAATTAATTTCATCCTTATTGTTGTATTTTGAGATGGAAAATCTTATTGAGCCGTGAGACTGTTCATGTGTTCTGCCCATAGCTATTAAGATATAACTTGCTTGAAGGTTTCTGCTATAGCAGGCTGAACCAGTTGTTACTGCTATTCCTTCAAAGTCAAGCCTTAAAGATATTGCCTCTCCCTCCACATATTTAAACGTGCAGTTAAGTATATGGGGCAAAGAACATTCAATTGGCGTGTTGAACTCTACGTCCGGGATTTTTTCGTCTATCTTTTCTTTTAAGTAATTCCTCAGTTCTAAAATTTTGTTCACATCATCTCTGGAAAATATTTCAATTGTCTTTTTTGCACCTATTATTCCAGGGGTATTTTCTGATCCAGCGCGCAAATTATTTTCGTTATAACCACCATCGATGATTTTACTTAAAATGTTACCCCTTTTTGCATATAGTATTCCAATGCCTTTAGGCCCGTGGAATTTGTGTGGCGAGATTGTCATTAAGTCGATATTGTTGATATCAAAATCATCTACATAAGGCCATGCTATGGATGCATCGGTATGAAAGGTTATATTTTTTTTCTTCACTATTTTTGAGATTTCTTTAATGTTTTGAAGTGTGCCTGTTTCATGATTTCCCATCTGGATAGAAACAAGGATTGTGTCATCTCTAAGCGATTTTGTTAATACTTCTAAATTTACATATCCATTTCGATCGACAGGCAAAAAAGTAATTTCAAATCCTTCCTTTTCGAGTTTCTTTGCTGATTCTATTACTGAGAGATGTTCTACAGAAGTAGTTACAATATGTTTGCCCTTTTTTTGATTGGAATAGGCCGTTCCCTTTATTGCAAGGTTATTTGACTCAGTGCCTCCTGAAGTAAATATTATTTCTTCGGAAGTGGTTCCTCCAATTTTTTTGGAAATGAACTCTCTTGCATTGTTAATTAAATCGCTCACTTCCATTCCATAAGAATGGGTAAACTGGGAAGATGGCAATGCGTAATATTCTTTGAAAAATGGGAGCATCGACTCAATTACTCTATCGTCGACTCTTGTTGAGGTTGCGTTATCTAAGTAAACTTTCATCCCAGTCCCAAGTCCTTTTTAGCGTCCTCACTCATCATGTCTGGAGACCAGGGCGGGTCATATGTGAGCTCTATTTGGACATCTTTTATGCCCTCCAATGACTTTATAACATTCTCAGCATCAGATATAATATAGTTTCCTATAGGGCAACCGGGGGCAGTTAATGTCATTTTTAATTTAACTATACCCAGATCTTCGTCGATATTAATGTCATAAATTAGCCCAAGATCCACAATGTTCACCGGTATCTCCGGGTCATAAACATTTTTTAGTGCATTTAAAATTTCTTCTTTTGAAACCACTTTTTCCTCCTATTCTTCCGAATATATTCTTTTTTCTTCTTGAAGTTTTTTGATTTCCGTAACATCTTGCGTAACTTCAAGGGTTCCTAAATAATTGTTGTCTTTATCTTTTACTGCAAAGTATCGTATATAGATGAGTTTATTATCTATGTTTATCTAGAATTCTGCTACATTCTTTTTGTTAGACTTAAAGTCATTTATAATTTTTTCTACAATATGAATGCTTTTAGGAGGATGACAATTTTGCACGCTTCTCCCGATTATAGATCTTGTTCTTACAAAAATTCTTTTGTCGCTTTTGTTAAAGTACTTTACTCTATCATATTTATCAACGAAAGTAATTTCAAAAGGCATTGTATCAAATATTTCCTTAACCTCTTTTAGTGAAAGTGTACCTGAATCAAAAATTATGTCGTTTTCCTGTATATTGTCTGATACTATTATTTCTGGAGCCTTTTTCATCATAAGCTCAACAAGTTCACCTGGAGTAAAACTGGCATATCCTATATCGTTCATTGAATTATTAACCTCCTTCCATTCCTGATACCTCAGATTTTCAATAGCCGTTGGGAATAAAATCTTATTTTCCTTGTAAATATGAGAAGATTTTAAATCCACAATATATAATATCAGAGAAGACAGATTTTCTTTGAAAATATCGAACTCTTCTATTGATTGTCCTAAAATTTTATTTAGGTCTTCTATTCGTGCCCTTAAGCTATCGTGTTCTATCCATAAAATTTTAGTTGGCTGTATTATTTCATGCTTTTCAAGAAAGGGAAATAGTGCGTTTTCTTCTCGAAGCATATGGCTTTCTATGTCTTTTAAAGAGTTATAAACTGTTTTTAATTCTTGCAATTTATTTACAATGCTTTCTTTTTCAGACATTTCTTTTAAGCTATTTCCTATTTTATGAAGTTTGCCAAGTAACGTCGAAATTTTATTATGCTCTGCCATTAATAAGTAAATAGGATGACCTTTTTCAGTAATTATTTTTTCTTTTTCTAAAGATTCTCTGAAAATTTCTATATGAGTATCGCAAAGTTTGTGTATCTTTTCTGCAGGGAACCCTTCCTTTGCAATTAATGTGTTTTCAATGATTGCAACATCTGATGGGGTAATGCCAGATAGGATCTCTTTAAATTCTTTTTTAATTTTATCAGGAGATATTAAACCTTTATCCATTTTGATCAAAAGGCCTTTCATCAATTCAATCTTCTTTTCTCTATTAGTAAGAAATTCGCTCATTTTTTCACCTCGCCATTAATTATAACTAAATTAGTAATATTTTCAAATAGGTTTATACTTGCTGATTCCATTTAAAAATGCATTTATCGCTATGTTAATACAATCCTCTTTTTCTTCCGGGATTTCAAAAAATTTTTCTAATTCTTTTTTTGAAAATTTATTAAATTCTTCTACCTTTTTTGAGATGGCTAATTCGGTAATAATTGAACAAACTGCTATTGCATAAGGACAGCCAGCTATTTGAAATTTAAGCTCTTTGATGACACCATTTTCTATTTTAAAGTAAAATATTGCCTTAGCTTTAGATAGAGTTTCAAACTCACCTAACAGAGTGGGGTTTTCAATTTTACCTACGTTCTTAGGGTTTAGAAAATGTTTCATGATGATTTCAGGATACATTACTTGCCTTCCTTCCAGAATGGACTTAATTCTCTTAATTTATTCACACAGTCTTTTAAATTCTCAACTATTGTATCAATTTCTTCCTCTCTGTTAAATTTTCCAATTGTCATTCTAATACCACTGAAATAATCTTCTGGATTTATACCAATTGATTTCAATACATGTGAGGGCTCTTTACTTCCAGCAGAACAGGCAGAACCACCTCCTGCAATTATCCCTCTTTCATTCAATGACACAAGCAGAGGTTCGTTTCTGATGCCTTTTATTAAAAAATTTAGATTTCCAGAGAGTCTTTTGTCCATTTCAGGTCCATTTAGAAATACTTCAGGGATCTGTTCCTTGATTTTTTTCCACAACGAATTCCTGATATTTTTAACTTTTAAGTCATCGAGTTCCATTTCTTTTTTAGCAATTTTTGCTGCCTCTCCAAGTCCGATTATGCCTGTTGTATTAAGGGTGCCAGAACGGAGACCATTTTCTTGTCCACCGCCTTCCATAAATGGTTCAATCCGAGTACCTTTCCTTATGTATATTGCCCCCACACCTTTAGGCCCGTAAAATTTATGGGCTGACAAACTTAGTAAATCCACGTTCATTTCTTTAACATTTATTGGAAGATGGCCAACCGTTTGGACGGCGTCAGTGTGGAAATAAATTTCGTACTCTTTTGCGAGCTTACCAATTTCCTCTACTGGCTCAATAGTTCCAATTTCATTATTTGCGTGCATAATCGAAATCAGTATCGTTTTTTTTGAAACTAATTTTTTTACTTCGTCGGGATTGAAGAATCCATATTTATCAGTGTTTACAAATTTTATGGAAAATCCCATTTCCGCGAGTGTTTCCAGTGGTTTTAGTATAGCTTCGTGCTCTATTTTTGTGGATATAATTTCATTGCCCTTCTCGCGATTTGCAAGAGCAACGCCTTTTAAAGCGGTATTATCAGATTCAGTTCCTCCTGATGTAAAAAAGATTTCATCAGATTCTGCCCCTATTAAATTCGCCACATCAGAACGTGCTTGTTCAACGTAAGTGTCCACTTCCTTACTTAAAGAGGAAGTCCATTTTGTAGCAGGATTCGCAAATTTTTCCATAAAAAATGGGAGCATTTTTTCAAGCACTCTTTCGTCTACCTGTGTTGTTGAAGCATTATCTAAGTAAATTAGTTTCATATTACCTCCTTAGTTATAAATATTACCTTCTTAGTTATAATTATAAAAAAACAAATAAAAAAATAAAATTGAGTTTTTGTTAATTTAGATTATAATTTTAAGATGAATTATATAGCATTATATAGAAAATATAGGCCTCAAAATTTTGATGAAGTAGTTGAGCAAGAAACAGTTGTCAAGATTTTGCGACAGGCACTCAAACAAGGCAAGATAGCACATGCGTACCTTTTTGCAGGGCCTAAAGGTTCTGGCAAAACTACAGTCGCGAGGATTTTTGCGAAAAGTCTTAATTGCGTTAATGGAACTACGGATTCTCCCTGCATGAAGTGTAATAGTTGTTTGAGTATAACCAATGGTACGAATCTTGATGTCCTTGAGATAGACGCCGCTTCAAACCGCGGGATAGATGAAATAAGAGATTTAAAGGAAAAAGTTTATTATGTTCCCATTGCGTCCAGATATAAAGTCTATATTATAGATGAGGCTCATATGCTGACAATGCAGGCATTCAATGCCTTATTAAAGACGCTTGAGGAACCACCATCGAATGTTGTTTTTATTCTTGCAACAACTGAACCTGATAAAATTCCTTCTACAATTATTTCCAGGTGTGAAAGGTTTTATTTTAAACCAATATCTACCCAGGGTCTTTTTAAAAAAATTAAAGACGTTGCTTTAAATGAGAATGTGGAAATTTCAAACAGTGCCGCATTGCTTATATCGAAGTTTTCTTCAGGATCTTTAAGAAATGCATTGAGTATCCTTGACCAGGGGATTACAATGTATAATGATCATATTGATGAAGAAGAGGTTCGAAGCTTACTTGATGTTCCTGTTGAAAACCTTTTTACAGATTTCTTATATGCCCTATTAAAAAATGATGCAAGCCTCGTAGTTAGTACTATTAATATGATCAAGGAAGGCGGAAGGGACCCTAAAATTTTTATAAATGAACTCCTTGATTATATTCAAGACATCATCACTGGGAAAATTTCAGGGTTTGAAGAGCTTAAGAAAAAGAGGGACGAGCAGTTTGTACCAGTTATGCAGGAACAGGCAAAATATTTTTCTATGAAGAAGCTTTCAGAGTTTGCAAATACTTTTGTTGATTCTCTTGGCAAGATAAAACTTTTCCAGGACCCATTTTTTCCAATTCTTCTTGATTCTCTTTCACTTTTGAGCGATACCAAAATACTGGAAGCTACAGAAAGTTTAAAAACAATAGAACGTTCTATAACCGAACAAAATGTAACAGTCGCGGAAAATTTACAGAAACAAGAAAGTAAAATAATATTTGATTCAAATGTTACAATAGAACAGATAAAGCAGAGATGGAATGAAGTTCTAAGCGTTGTTAAGTCTGTCAGTGCTCCACTGTATGCTATTTTGATAAGATTTACTCCTGTGGAACTTCATGAGGACGTTTTAATGCTTCTGCCTGAGAAAAAGTTTTATCTAAATATGTTAAAGCAACAGGAAAACATTGATATAATTTCAAATGCCTTAATGAAGATACTTGGTAAGCCTTTAAAGTTTGGCTTTTCTGAGCCAGAAGAGGAAGTTGTTGAAAGAAAGGAAGAAAAAATTGAGGAAATAAAGCAGAAAAAAGAAGTTCAGAACATACTTGAGCTTTTTGATGGTGAAATCACCGGTATTAAAAATATCGAGGAGGAAAAATGAAGAATTTAAATGAAATAATGCAAAAAGCAAAAGAACTTCAAAAAAAGATGGAGCAAATTGATATAGAACTTACCAATGCTCGCATAGACGGAGAATCCTCTGGTGGTGCAGTAAAGGCAGTAGTTTCAGGGAAGCTTGAGCTAATTTCTTTGAATATTTCAAAAGATTTAATAAACACAGAAGATAAAGAGATGCTTGAAGACATGATTGTTGCAGCAATTAGAGAAGCTCAAGAAAAGGCAAGAAAAATAGCTCAGGAGAAACTTGCGTCTCTTGGTTTGACAGGAGAATTTCCAGGATTAGGATTAATGAATTAATGAATGTTTCAAATAGGATTGAAAAATTAATAGTTGTTATTTCAAAGCTTCCTGGTGTTGGGCCAAAATCTGCAGAAAGAATTGCATTATATTTACTTAGCATGGATGATTATGATATTGAAGATTTTCTCAAAACTATAGGAGACGCTAAAGAAAACATAAAACTTTGTCCAATTTGCTTTAATATTACTGATTCAGAGATTTGTAATGTATGCAGCAATTCAAGGAGGGATCATTCTGTTTTGTGTGTAGTAGAAGAGGTACGAGATCTTTTTGCAATAGAAAAAGGTGGCGAATATAACGGGGTTTACCATGTTCTTCATGGAAGAATTGATCCAATAAATCATGTTTCTCAGGAAGACTTAAAAATTAAAGAGCTTGTTGAAAGAATTTCTAAAAGTGAAATAAAAGAAGTTATAATTGCTACAAACCCTAATTTTAATGGTGATCTTACAGCAATATATTTGAAGAGACTTCTCTCCCCATTTGGAGTCAAGATTACAAGAATAGCAACAGGTTTACCTAAGGGTACTGAAATAGATTTTGTAGATTCAGTAACCCTCTCTCTTGCGATAAAAGAGAGAAAGGAAGCTTAAGAGAGATTTGAGGAGGCAAAATGAGTGAAATAATTGGGGTTAATGCGCGCGAAATTCTTGATTCAAGAGGGAATCCTACAATTGAAGCAGAGGTTTTGCTTGAATCTGGAGTGATTGGGAAAGCTTCAGTTCCTTCAGGAAAGTCTACAGGCATATACGAGGCAGTTGAACTTAGGGACCAGGATAAATCGCGTTATAATGGAAAAGGAGTTTTAAATGCTGTCAGAAACGTAAATGAAACAATAGCGGATAAAATTGTTGGAATGATTTCCGAAGAGCAATATGCAATTGATAAAGAAATGATAAAACTTGATGGCACTGAAAATAAATCTAAACTTGGAGCAAACGCAATGTTAAGTGTTTCACTCGCTGTTTGTATTGCTACTGCAAATGAGTATGATTTACCACTGTACAGGTATATTGGTGGTTTAAATGCAAATATATTGCCGGTTCCCCAGCTTAATATTTTGAATGGGGGTCTTCATGCTGATTCTGGTTTGAATATACAGGAATTTATCATACTCCCAACCGGGGCTCCTAATTTTTCTGAAGCTCTGCGATTTGGTGCAGAGATTTATCATAAATTGCAGAATATATTAAAAAAGGATGGTTATTCAACAAGTGTTGGAGACGAAGGCGGTTTTGCTCCTAAATTAAAAAATAGTGAAGAGGCTATAAAGTATATTGTGAGAGCAATGAAAGAAGCTAACTATGAACCCGGAAAGGATGTTCTTATAGGTATTGATTCTGCGGCATCCTCTTTTTATAAAGATGGTGTTTACCATTACGAAGGTAAAGAATGGAGTTCTCTTGATATGATAAGCTATTACGAGGATCTTGTTAGTAAATATCCTGTTATTTCTATTGAAGACGGTCTTGACGAGGAGGATTGGGATGGCTGGCATAGATTAACGGAGAGGTTCGGTAAAAAAGTACAGTTAATAGGAGATGATATTTATGTAACAAACCCTGAAAGACTGAGGAAGGGAATTGAAAACCAAACTTCTAATGCTGTTTTGATTAAATTAAATCAAATAGGAACTCTTACTGAAACAATTGAAACTGTAAAAATGGCAAAATCTGCTGGTTTTAATACCGTAGTTTCTCACAGATCAGGAGAAACAGCAGATACTTTTATTTCCCATTTTGTTGTTGGAATTCAAGGGGGGCAATTAAAGAGTGGGGCTCCCTGCAGAGTAGAAAGAGTAGAGAAATATAATGAACTGATGAGAATAGAAAGAGGCCTTGGAGAAAGTGCAAAATTTATTGGTACCAATATATTTAAAGAATTTTTAAAATAGTGAGCATATGCCCGAAGTAATTGAAATTGATTTTTTAAGGAAAGAAATAGAGCAGCTTTTAGTAGGTAAGACTGTTGAAAAAGGGATTCTTGAGAAAGAGTCCCTTTCTAATTTAAGTAAAATGCAATTTTCTGGAATCCTTGAAGGAAAAAGTATAATTGGCTCAAGAAGAAAAGGGAAAGTCCTTATTATAGATTTTTCTAATAACATTTCATTTTTAGTGCATTTTTTATTGACTGGTTTTGCAAGATACCACGAAGAGTGTCCTGATATAAATTACCAGGTCGCTCTTTATTTTAAGAAAGATGGCTGTCTTTTAATTAATGGAATTATGTTGGGTGGTTTTGCAAAAATTGTTCAAACAGAAAAGGTTTTTGAGGAAAATGGGTTAAAAGAGCTCGGCATTGATATACTTAGTCCTGATTTTACGTTCAGCGAATTTAAAAAAATTGTTGCTTCAAACGAAAGAAAAACAATAAAACAGGTTTTAATCGACCAGCATATTATTGCAGGCATTGGAAATGCGTACTCAGATGAAATTCTTTTTGAAGCAACAATTTTACCTTTTCGAATATGCGGAACTTTAACCGAGGGTGAAATCAGAAATATTTATAATTCAAAAAACAGGATTTTTGAAAAGTCAATTTCTTATGGTGGAGAAAGTGAACTTTCTTTTGTCCATCTCGATGGCAAGAAGGGCGAATTTCATAAACATTTTAATGTGCATAAAAGAGAAGGAAAACCCTGTCCCATCTGCGGTACTCCTGTACTTATGAAGAAAATAGGTGGCAGGAGTTCCTACTATTGTCCTGTTTGTCAAAAATAAAATAGGAGGTTTGAATGGAGATAAAAGGCAAAGTTGCAATTGTAACTGGTGCTTCAAGAGGAATCGGGCGTGCAATTTCAATTTTACTTTCTGAAAAAGGAGCAAAAGTTGCAGTTATTTATAATTCAGATTCTGCTAAAGCTGAAGAGGCAAGGATCAAAATTTTACAAAGAGGAGGGGAATGTAAAATATATAAATGTGATGTTTCAAATTTTAAAGATGTTGAAAAAATTGTTAAAGTGTTATTAGATGACTTTGGCAAGATTAATATTCTCGTAAATAATGCAGGTATAGTCATTAAAGAAAATTTTATCGAAATGAAAGAAGAAACATGGGACAAAATTATAAACGTTAACTTAAAAGGGGCATTTAACATGTGCAGGTTTGTAATACCACATATGTTAAAAAATGGAGGTGGAAAGATAGTTAATCTTTCATCTTTAGCGGGAAGAAACGGTGGCACACTGGGAGTTCCCTATGCTGCGTCAAAAGCAGGTATTATTGGCTTAACACAAGCTCTTGCAGTAGAATTCACCACAAAAGGTATTCTGACAAATGCTGTTGCTCCGGGGCCTGTTTATACCGATTTAACCAAAACTTTGTCTAGGGAAGACCTGGAAAAATTGGAAAAACTTTCTCCTGTTGGCAGGTTTGCTTATCCTGAAGAAATTGCCCATACGGTAGTTTTTCTTGTTGAAAATGATTATGTTTCCGGAGAAGTTATTAATGTAAATGCAAGTAGGTATATGAACTGATGGAGACAATAAAAAATTTTACCTTTAAACAGTGGATTGTGGTGATATTTCTGTTTTTAATAATTACTTTTGGGACTGGGTTTATCTTTGGAAGAAACTCAGGTTTAAAAGTAGCTAATCAGAAAATTGAAAATGAATCTCCCATTATAACAGATACTCAACAGGAACCTATACAGTTAATTGTTTATGTAACAGGAGCGGTTAAGAATCCGGATGTTTATAAAATAAAAGAAGGAAGCATAATTAAAGATGCTGTAAATGCTGCAGGAGGACCTCTGGATAACGCAGATCTTATAGCTGTAAACCTTGCAAGAAAAGTTCAGGATGGGGAAGAGATAATAGTGCCTTTTAAAGAAGATAATGTAGCGGCAAACTCAAGTAATGTAAGCAACGGCAGCTCTACAAAAAATCAGAAGATAAATATAAATACTGCCCCTGTGAGCGAGCTTGAAAGTCTGCCAGGCATTGGAGAGGTCAAAGCAAATGCTATAGTTGATTATAGAAAGAATAACGGACTATTCAAGGACATAAGGGAAATTATAAACGTGTCAGGCATTGGTAATGTAACCTTCGAGAAAATAAAGGATCTCATTACAGTAAACTAATGCCTGCATTTGTTTCTTTTTTAATCAGCATAACTACTATATTAGTTGTATTCTCAATAATTTTTAAACATTTTATTTTTCTTTTAATTTTTATTCCTTTAATTGTCTTTTTTCTTTTGTTATCTAAAAGAAAATTTTTCGTTTTAAATTTATTTCTCATTTTTATTGTTTCTTCCTCGAGTTTTATCCAAATAAAACCTTATCTTCTTAATAGTATCCCTCAGGATTTGTATGGTGAAACCGTCTCGATAACAGGCAAAGTAAGCGATTACTCGGAAGAAACTATTTATCCCAAAAGCTTTGTAGTAAATAATTTAACTGCAAAAAGCGTTAAATTTTCTGGTAGCTTGAGAGTTTACACTGAACAGGATTTTCCGCCACCTTTCAGTATTGTTACAATTAAGGGGAAACTTAACAAGATTGATTTGAATTCAGATATAGAGAAATTAACCCGCTGTCAATATTCAATGTATTCGGATGAAATTCTGGTTAAGAGTACTTTTATCCCTGCACAACTGCTAAGCCAGGTTAGGCAGCAAATAATTGATAGAATAAAACTTTCTATGAAAAGTGAAGAAGCTTTTTTACTTCTTTCGTCTATAATGGGCGTCTATTCATTATCGAGAGACGAACGTGCTCCTTTTGAAGAAACCGGTACTTCTCATATTTTTGCTGTGTCCGGCCTACATATGAGTATTCTTGGAGAAACCTTAAATAAGTTTTGGGGACTTATATTCGTTTCTTCACCCTTAATATCCCTGTTTATTCTTTTTCTTTTCATATTACTTCTTGGGTTTAAAGTTTCAGCTTTTCGTGCTGTTTTAATGTATACTGTTTTTGTTTTAGCTAAAATAACAGGCAGGGAGCCAAATAATTTAAACATACTTGGCTCTGCTGGCTTAATCATATTAATTTTTTCTCCTCTTTCGATTTTTTCTGTAAGTTTCGAGCTCTCTTTTATGTCAATTTTCGCTCTGTTTGTTTTTGCCCCGTTTCTTTCTGGATCTCTGCCAAACAAACTGTCTTTTAAAGTTCTTGCCGCTACTGCTTCGATTCAGATTTTTCTTTTGCCTCTTATTGCTTTTTATTATGGAACATTTTCTTTTTCTTCATTCATTGCAAATTTATTTGCAATACCTTACATGTCTATTCTCGTTCCTACCGGGTTTATGCAGATTACTTTTTCTTTCTTTGGCATTAGGCTGTCTAGTTTATTTGCGTTGATTTCTAATTTCTTATATAGGGTTTTAAATTCGGCTATCGATTTAATTTCAAGATTACCTTTTTCTTCGATAAATGTAAAATTTCCTTTTTCGGGAGTCATATTGTTTTTTTCTATTTTATCATTTTTAATTGTCTTTCTGTTAAAAAGAAAAAAGTTGATGTTGTTTTCAATTCTTATTGTTATGTTTATTTTTATCTTATTTGGCTTTGTACCTGTAAGTTTTTCGATTCAGCCATCCCAACTGGGAGGCGAAAATTGTTTTGTTATAAGGGACCGTTCAGCTACTGTACTTTTGTTCTTTAAAAATCCTAACGAAAAAATTTTGAATATGAGCAATACGCTCGAAAGAAAGTTAAAATTAGAGGGAGTGAATAGTATTAATTTAGCATTAATAACTTATCCTATAACTGATAAAGATTATTCCAATGCTCTGGAATTTGCAAAAGAGAGCAATGTTAAAATTGAAAATATAATGCTTCCAAACCCGGACGATGAGTTAATTAAGATTTTTTTAACCCAGTTGAGGAAAAAATCAATTGTTGAGGAATTTAAGAAGGATTCAGTCGTTAGAGTCGGGGATTTGTCCGTAAATTTTATTTCCCAAAACGCTATTTTACTTGAAAGAAACAACAAAAAATATTTTCTTCTTGGAAACAGTGAACCTTTTAATCCCTCAGTCATTATAAAGGCGCGATTAGAAGAAATCTATTTTCCTCGTGATTTTGAATTGAATTCTATAAAAGGTTGGTTCGAGGTTGGTAAATTATGCAAATATTAACTATAATTACATAATGGACTATAAAGAAAAAAAGCTTTTACTTATAGATGGAAGCTCTATGTTATATCGAGCATATTTCGCTTTGCCTCATTTTTTAACAAAGAAAGGCGAGCCAACTGGTGCTATTTATGGATTTTTACAGATGATCCTTCGTATAATAAAAGATGAAAATCCTGAATTTATTGCAGTTGCTTTTGATAGAAAAGCTCTGACTTTAAGACATATTGAATATAAAGAATATAAGGCGAAAAGACCCCCAATGCCAGATGAACTTTCCGTGCAGTTTAATATTATTCATGAAGTTCTCGATGCTTTTAAAATCCCTGTTTATGAAATTGACGGTTTTGAGGCTGATGACGTTATTGCAACAATTGCTGAAAGGATGAAGCAAAAGGGTTTAAAAATTCTTATAGTAACTGGAGATATGGATTTAGCACAGGTAATTTCTGAAAATACCCTGCTTTTAATCACAAGAAAAGGTGTAACGAATCTTGAAAGGTTTGATGAAAATAAATTGCAAGAAAGCATTGGGATTGTCCCCGAACAGATACCAGACTATAAAGCTCTTGTAGGAGACCCATCCGACAATATTCAGGGAGTATCTGGTATAGGACCAAAAACCGCGTTAAAATTGCTTAGGAAATATAAAAGTATTGAAAATCTTTCTAAGCATACTGAGGAAGAGCACCTGGATAAATATAGGGAAATAATGCTGCAAAATAAGTCTTTGTGTACGCTTATAAGAGATGTGCCGATAAATTTTGATATTGAAACTGCAGGACTAAGACAATTTAAGGATGAAAAGATAAAAGAAATTCTTATGAGGCTTGAATTCAAAAATATAATTAGAGAACTTAATTTTGAAAACAACACTTTGAGCTTGAATGATAATAATGTTAAACGTATAGGTCTTTACTTTGAGATATCTAAAGAAGAATCATTTGAATTTGCTCTTGCCGGTGAGGATTCTGAAAAGGAATATAGAATTGGAGAAGAACTTTTTACAGACCATGAATCTCTTGATGTATTAAAGAAAATACTATCTGACGAGAATATCCAGAAAGAGATTTACGATTTAAAACAACTTTGTGGAATATCCAGAAAGTACAGTTTACCTTGTAAAAATGTTCATTTTGATGTTGGTCTGATTGCATATCTTTTAGATCCTGGAATAAGTTCTTATTCTCTTGAATCTTTAGCGAGGGCATTTAATATTCCTTTTGAAGGAAAATCTCTGACAGAAAAAGCAAGATTGATTTATAAACTTGCCAATGTGGAAGAAGAACTTTTTAAAGATAAGGATCTTTTGAAGATTTATGAACAAATAGAAAAACCTCTTTCGGAGATTTTATTAGATATGGAAGAAACCGGGATAAAATTGGATGTTTTGTACTTTAAGGAGCTTAAGAAAGCTATTGAGCAAGAACTTAAAAATCTTGAAGAGAAGATTTATAATCTTGCTGGAATCTCATTTAATATACTTTCTTCAAAGCAGCTTTCTTCAGTTCTTTATGATATTTTAGAACTTCAACCTTCTAGAAGAGGTAAAACTGGTTTTTCTACCGGAAGTGAAGTGCTTGAAGATATAATGGAAGAGCACCCCATTGTTCCTGTCATTCTTCAATATAGAAGCCTTTCAAAATTAGATTCAACCTATATAGAAGCTCTTCCTCGTCTTATATCAAAAGAAGATGGTAAGTTGCATACTCATTTTCATCAAATAGGCACTTCTACGGGCAGACTGAGGAGTTCTAATCCAAATTTACAAAATATACCTGTAAGGGGTGAGTGGGGAGAAAAAGTAAGCAAAGGGTTTATCTCTTCCGACGTCAACCATTTTTTAATTAGTGCCGATTATTCACAGATTGAATTACGAATACTTGCTCATCTTTCGCAAGATGAAGCTTTGATTGAAGCTTTTAAAAATGACGAAGACATACACATCCATACTGCTTCAATGATCTTCGGAATAGATGAGAAAGAAGTAACAAGAGAAATAAGAAGCAGAGCAAAAACAATAAATTTTGGAATAATTTATGGAATTTCTCCTTACGGCCTTTCAAAACAGCTTGGTTGTTCTCAAAGCGAAGCTTCAGATTATATTGATAAGTATTTTCAAAAATATCAAGGAGTAAAGAAATTTATTGAGATTCTTGTAAATAGTGCAAGAGAAACTAAAGAGACCAGAACTGTTTTAGGAAGAACTAGGAAGGTAGAGGGGTTGGACAGTAAGAATTACAATGTAAAAGATAATGCAAGAAGAATTGCTATTAATAGCCCAATTCAAGGTAGTGCCGCCGATATTATAAAAATTGCCATGGTAAATATTTACAGTCATATTAAGGAGTTTGATTCTCATATATTGCTTCAGATTCATGATGAACTTATTGTTGAAACAAAAAAGGAGTTTTTAGAGAAGATTATTTCTATAATAAAAGACAAAATGGAGCATGCATATGAACTTTCTATTCCCCTGAAGGTAAATATAGGATATGGATACAATTTTCTGGAGGCTAAATCTTGAGAATAATCGGACTTACAGGTAATATTGCTTCCGGTAAAAGTGTTATTGCTTATTTTTTAAAAAACCTCGGAGCCGAAGTTATTGATATGGATAAAGTTGGTAAACAAATACAGGAGAATAACTATAGAAGTGTTATAAAAAAAATTGAAAAGAAATTTGGAGACGACATCATTAAGAATGAGAAAATTAACCGAAAGAGGCTTGGTGTAGTTGTTTTTTCAGATAAAAAGGCATTGACGACTCTTAATTCTATTATGATTCCTCTGATGACTGAAAAGCTTTTGCAGATTATAGATGAGAATAGAAAAAAGGATGTAAAAGTTCTTGTTGTAGATGCTGCAATTCTATTCGAGGCCAATTGGGATAAACTTGCAGATGAAACCTGGGTAGTGTATGTCCCTCGAGAAATACAAATAAAAAGACTTATTAAAAGAGAAAGAATGTCTAAAGAAGAAGCAATAATGAGGATAGATTCGCAAGAAGATATTTGTGAAAAAATGCAAAGAGCCGATATTATTATAGATAACAGCAAAGATATTGAAACTGTCAAATTAAGAATATCAGAGTTATGGAAAAAGATAATAACTTCTATTTAAGTTTTTCAAGGTTGTCGACGTATCTAAAATGTCCTTTGAGGTATAAATTTATTTATATAGATAACCTTCCAACAGTTCCGAGGAGTTATTTTAGTTTTGGAAACACCATACATAAAGTACTAGAGGTCTTTTATGATCCTGCTAAAAATTTTATCGAACTCGAAAAGGCACCCTATAAATATATGATGGAGTTACTCGACTCATGCTGGTTATCTAAAGGTTATGCTTCTAATACTGAAGAAATCAGGGCAAAAAGAGAAGCTAAAAGAATATTAACCAATTTTTACAGAAAATCAATCTTTGCTTTTCAGCCTGCTTTATTTGTAGAGAAAAATTTCTCATTTGATATAAAAGAGTTTGAATTGAGGGGCAGAATAGATAGAATTGATGAAAGATCTGGTCGTTTTACTGTAGTTGATTATAAAACAAATAGTATCTTACCAGAATTTTTTAGAGAAGAGGATTTTTTGCAACCTGTTATATATAATATAGCTGCCAGGGAAATGCTTCAAACAAATAAAATTGACTTTATTTCTCTTTATTTTTTAAAATTTGATAAAAAAATAAATTTTTCATTGGATAATACTATTATAGAAAAGGGCAAAAAAAGAATTTATGATGTCGGTAACCTTATTTGTAAGGGAGGTTTTAACCCCAAAGTTAATGGAAGCTGCTCTAATTGTGAATTTAAAAATTTGTGTCCTGCATTTTTGGAAAAGAATATTAAGGCAAGAGGAAACGTATGAAAAAGTTAACAAGATTTATAATTTTTATTTTACTCGTACTTTCTATTTTAACTTTGCCAATTTCTTTTGTTGCAAAAAGTAATTCTAGCGTAAATTTGAGCCAATTTCCATATCCTATAACCTCAATTTTTACAGACGGCGATAACCTTCTTGTAGGTACTGAGTCTGGTTTATTTGTCTCTGATAATGGGGGAAAAAGTTTTGCTCTGAAAAATGTAGGTTTATCAGATTTTCATATAACAGGAATTGCTAAGTCAGGGGGCAAATATTTTATTGGAACATCGGAGGGTGGCCTACATGCTGGAAATATTAAAGATCAAAAATGGACGTCACTTTCTGATAAAGTTGATTGCCCTACTATTAGTTCTGTATCGTCTAAAGACAATATGATTTTTGTTACATCTCTTTGTACAGGTTTTCACGTAAGTTTTGACTATGGTTCTACATGGATAGACATTAATAAAGGACTGTCCACTACAGAAACTACAGCCTTTGTCAGAACCAACTCTGGATTTAATTTTTTAGGGACTGAGGATTCTGGTGTATATTATGCTGAAAGCCTGGGAGATAAAACCACTTGGAGAAATTTGCTAAGCGGCTATGATGTAACTTCGCTCAGTTACTTTATGGACACTCTTTTTGTTGGCACATCGGTAGGGTTATTCAAAGGAAATATTGCTGAAAAGTTTCAGAAAATGGATTTTATTGGTGGCTCTCCTTATATTGATTATATTGTAAACAACAGTGACAGATTATTTATTGCAATTCAAAATTTTGGTGTATTTGCAAGTGTGGACGGACTAAATTTCTATGGAATTCCACAGGATCAAATTTTATCTTCAAAAAGTTTATATTTAGAAAACAGCTCAAAAAAGCTTTATATTGGGGATAAGAATGGAAACTTATCTCAAGTAGACCTTTCTTTGCCACTGCTCGAATGCAAGTCAAAAATCGATCTTGGGATAGCGAATAAGGGAAGTAAAATTGGTGGGAGTTTTACCGTTGTAAACATAGGGTATGGGAATTTGACTGGCAATATTTCTGTACCATCATTTATAAAAGTAAATAAAACAAATTTTACAAACACTGATAACATAGACTTTCTTTTAGATACTACAAACCTCTCTCCAGACAGCTACACAGTGCCTATAAAAATTACCTCAAATAGTGGAACCCAAAACATATACATTTCTTTTAAGGTAATAGAAGTTACTGAAATAAAGATAATTTTGATTATTGGATCTAAAGATGCATATGTTAATGGCGAAAGATTGGAGCTTGATGCACCTCCCTTTATCGATAAACAATCCTCCAGAACTTTAGTACCGTTAAGATTTATCTCCCAGGCTTTTGGTGCCGAGGTCGAATGGGATGATAAAGTAAGAAAGGTAACAATAAAGAAAAGTGCAGCTGAAAACAATTCAGTCATTCTTATAGAACTTTGGATAGGTAATAAAGTTGCAAAGGTAAATTTGAAAAGTGTAGAACTGGATGTAGCGCCTGTTATAGTACCACCCGGAAGAACTATGGTGCCGTTAAGGTTTATAAGTGAGAGTTTTGGAAGTTCTGTTAAATGGGACGGTATTAATAAAAAGATAACTATTATTTACAAGCTTTAATGTGCTTTTCTCGCTCGGATCTAATTACATATAACACTTCATCTACGGCTCTATTAAGTTCATCGTTTACCACGGTGAAGTCATAAAAGAGTCTTTCTTCTATCTCTTCTCTTGCTCTTTTTAAACGGCTTTCTTCTTCTTCAGGAGTCTCTGTGCCTCTTCTATTGAGCCTTTTGAAAAGGGTATCTATATCTGGGGGCATTATAAAAATTAGCAGGGCTTCTTCGTATTGATTTTTAATTTTTTTAGCGCCCTGCACATCAATCTGAAGTAAGATATCTTCTTGTCCTGAAATACCTTTTTCAATGCTTTTTTTCAAAACTCCATAGTGTTTTCCATGGACAACTGAATATTCTGCGAACTCACCATTATTTATTTTTTTTAAGAATTCTTCTTCCGAAAGAAAATAGTAATCTTTTTTATCTACTTCATCTTTTCTTTTAGCTCTTGTAGTACACGTAATAGCAAGATTAATTTTTTTATCTTTTTTTATTAATTCCTTAGTAATGGCTCCTTTTCCTACTCCAGAAGGTCCAGATATTACTATTATCATATCTTATTTCCCAAAGATTTCTTCAATTGTGGTAAGTTCCTTTGACAATATTTCTATTGCTTTTTGTAACTGTAGATCTTCTTTCGGATTATCTGGATTATTTTTAACTTCAATATCCGGCGTAACTCCTACACTATTTATTTCATCTTTATTTGGGGTAAGGTATTCTTCAACGGTTACCTTTAAGGTATATTCACCTGGAAGATTGAAAATTTGTTGAATTACCCCTTTACCAAAGGTTTTTTCTCCTATAATTTTCCCTATGCCATAATCTTTAATTGCTCCAGCTAATATTTCTGCAGCACTTGCCGTTCCGTTGTTCACTATCACAACTAAGGGAAGGCTAAATTTTTGGCCTGTAATTTTTAAGGGATCGACAACACCTTCTCTATTTCTTGTCCAGAGTAATACACCTGATGGAATAAAGTTTGATGCAATTTTTTGGCATTCAGTAAGTAATCCGCCATAATTATCCCTTAAATCGAGTATTACTCCTTTAACATTTTTTTGCTTAAATTCATTTAATGCATTGTTAAATTCTGATGAACTACTATCAGAAAACATATTAAATTTAAGGTAACCAATTTTGTCATTGTCAATATATTCCTTTTCAATAATAGGTATTTTTATATTTTCTCTTTTTATTGTAAAATTGAGTTCTTCATTTTCTCTTTTTATTGTAAGATTGACGGTTGAGCCTATTTCCCCCTTGACTTTTAAGGATGCTTCTTCAAGACTCAGTCCTTTCAGAGAAGTTGAATCAACCTTTTCAATTAAATCGCCACTTTTGAGTCCTGCTCGCTCTGCGGGTGTATTTTCAAATACTGAAGTAATTTCAGGAATCTGCTCTTTTGTATTCATTTGAATTACAACTCCTATACCTGCGTACTTTCCTTCTATCTCTGTCTGAAGTTCTTTTGTTTCCTCTGGATTGAACAGAGCGGTGTATGGATCGTTTAGAGAATTAACCATTCCTTTAATAAGGCTATCTGTATCAATTTTTTTATAAAAATTGTTTTCAAGAATATCAAAAGTTTGGTTCAAAAGGATAGTTTTATCAGTTAAGTTTCTAAGAAACGAAGTGCTATATTTACTGATTAACACTGAGGGTGGATACCTCATACCAACAAGGTATCCACCCAGGAAGATAATTATTAGAACTAAGGCAATTATTAACTTATTGTTTTTGTTCATTATTTACCTCGAAAGTTTGCTAGATTATATATTTTTGGTTTCCTTTTGCAAGTTTTTTAAACTCTGCTCTTTCTTTTTCGAAGCCATTTCTTCCCATTATTCCATAAGTGTATTTTTTTCCCATTTCTACTGCAGGCTGGTTTATTGGGTTAATATGAAACATTTCTCCAAGCGCTATTATTTCGAATTCAAATAAATATATTAATCTTCCTATTTCGTATTCATTTATAGAGCTTAATTCTATTGAAACATTCGGGCGTCTGTTTTTCTTAAGAGCGACTCTAGTAGCTAAATATTCTGTTTTTATAAGAGTTGAGAATTCTTTATCTTTCAAATAAGTTATTCTTTCATCAGAAAACAAGTTGGTCGAAATTTTAAAATCTTCTTTATACTCGCGAGGTGTAATAAAAATTACAAGTTTGTCAAAAGGGCCTTCTAATAAAAGCTGGAGCATTGAATGCTGATCGGTTGTGCCTTTTAAACAAAGAGGGGTGATTCCAGTGAAAATCTCTTTTCCCTCTTTTAATATTTTTTTCCCCAAACTTTCCGCCATTAGTTGATTATACCATTTTCCAATGTAATGTAATCTATCCGAGTATGTAAATAGTGCATTAATATTGATTCCCTTTTCTTTATATAGAATGTACTGAATCAAAGCTAACAAAAACGAAGGTGTTTCTAATGGTTCGGAGTTTTTTATTCTTTCAGATTCTTTAATAGCTCCCGAGATAAGGGATTCAATATTCACACCCTCTACGGCAGCCGAAAGCAATCCTACATGTGATAGAACAGAATATCTTCCTCCCAGATGCGGGTTAATTGGGAAAGTTTCTATAGAAAAGTCACTTGAAATTGTCCTTAGAAACCCTTTTTCTGGATCTGTGGTAAAAATAAGGTGTTTGCTAAGTTCTAATCCCTCTTTTTTCAATTTCTCGATTATTAGAAGCATATTTAAAATGGTTTCGCTTGTCGTTCCAGATTTTGTGGTGATGTTAAATATTGTCTTTCTGATGTCGATAATGTCAAAAAGTTGAGATATTGAATCTGGATCAATGTTTTCAATAAAAAAAATTCTTGGATAATTTCTTTGCTTTTGCTCATTATAGTAAATTCCGTTCAATACATAATGTAAGAGCTCGTTTCCAAGTGAGGATCCCCCCATTCCTACTACAATAAAGTTTTCGTAATTTTCCTGAATTTTTTTGGCAGCCTTTAATATGTTTTTTATATCCTGTTCAATATTGAAAGGTAACTTTAGTGGATAATAATCAGAGTCTATTTTTTTGTATATCTTCTTTTTAATGATTCCAAGCAGTTTTTCTGAAGCTTTAATCCTTGAAAAAGGAATTCCATGGTCTCCAATTTGGTCCTCAATAATATTATTGAAGTCGAATTTCATAGAATTACCTTCTTTTGATGAATTGTACGGCTTTGTTGGCGATTATTTTAAGGTTTTCTGTTTTTTTATAATCTGTTGATTCGCAGTACGCCCTAATTTTATTTTCAGTACCTGAAAACCTGAATAACAACCAGCTATCATCTTCAAAAATTATTTTGGTTCCATCGATTTCATTTATTTTTTTCACTCTCTCGTTTTTTAAAATATCAGAAATTTTCTGTTTTAATTTTTTTTCAATATTTATCCTGTCTCCTTCATAATCAAAATCAATTCTTTCTGAATATGTCTCTCCAAAAAGGGACGCAATCTCTTTATATAATTTAGAAAGAGTACTTCCCTTTTTGGATATAATTTCAGTAACAAGAGAGTCTATTAAGATTCCATCTTTTTCCGGTAGCCACCCTGAGATTGTTGCCCCCCCGCTCTCTTCGCCACCAAATATTGCCTCTCCTTTTATAACAGCATCACCGATATATTTAAAACCGACTGGTGTTTCTATGGTTTCAAAGCCAAAATGTTTTGCAATTCTATCAAGCATTTGTGTTGTAGCGACTGTTCTAACTATATTACCTTTCATTTTCCTTTCTGTTATAAGATAATAATAAATAATTGAAAGAATTTTATCTGGCTGAAAATAGAGCCCACCTTTATCTATTATCCCAAATCTATCCGCATCGCCATCGGTTGATAGACCAATACTGGCATTTTCTGTTCTTACTTTGTTAATTAATTCTGTAAGATTTTTTTCAATTGGCTCCGGGTGTAAGCTTCCAAAAAGTGGGTCTCTTTCTCCATGGATTATTTTTAGGTTTGCAATGGGTGCAAGTAATTCGGGTAAATATCTTATTCCAGTTGCAAAGAAAGGCTCATATATTATTTTTAACTTTCGTTTTTCGATTAAAGAAAAATCTACTAATTTTTTAATGTCCTCTAAATAAGTACTCCTTCCCAAAATTTCTATAGTTTTATTTTCGAGTCCCTCTTCAAATGGTGTCTTTTCAACAGAGATTTTTTCATTTATAATTTTATTAATTCTATCTTCAATTGCTTTTGTTTCTTCAGGCAAAGCGGGCCCGCCCGTTCTTGCAGAAAATTTTATTCCGTTGTAGTAGTAATCATTGTGAGAGGCAGTTATGTTTATTGCCCCGTCAGTTTGTTTTTTAATGATTTCATATGCAATTACTGGAGTCGGGGTATCCTCTGGAGAAAAATATACTTTTATACCATTTTTTGCCAATACTTCAGCAGATAACTTTGCAAAATCTTTTGAAAGAAATCTTGTATCGTAACCAATTATAGCTGATTTCCCATTATTTTTAAGGATATGCTGTGCGATCGCAAGAGAGACAATTTTGACATTGTTAAATGTAAAATCGTCTGCAATAACCCCCCTCCATCCGGACGTTCCGAACTGAATTCTCATTTTTTTTCGGTCATCCTTTCGAAAAGATTTATATATCTAATAGCTGAGTTTTCCCATGAAAAATTACAGCTCATAGCTACTCTTTTTATCCGGTCAAATATATCCGGTTTTTTATAAACTTCCAATGCCTTGTACATTTTATCCAACAGATCTTTAGGTGAATATTCTGAGAATGATAGTCCGTTGCCACAATGAGTATAGTCGTTAAAATTATCTATCGTATCTTTTAACCCACCTGTTTCATGTACTATAGGAATTGCTCCATATTTTAGAGCTATTAATTGTCCTAAGCCGCATGGCTCGTATTTAGATGGCATGAGAAAGAAGTCGCTTGAAGCATATATTTTATGTGCTAAAGCTTCATCGAAACCAAGGATAATTTTTATTTTTGAAGGATGCTTAGATTCAATACCGTGTAAGGATTCTTCGAGTGTTTTTTCGCCTGTTCCTAAAATTACTATCCCAACATCTTCTTGAAGAAATTTCTTAAGCGCTTCTATAAGTATGTCAAATCCTTTTTGTGTTGCAATTCTACTTACCATGCCAAACAATGGTTTTTCCTTGAAATCTATTCCAAAGAGTTCTCCTAAATTTTCTTTGTTTTCTTCTTTAAGGTGAAGTGAATTTGTATCATAGTTTCTGAAAATGTAATTATCCAATTTGCTATCCCAAATTTTGTAGTCAATGCCGTTTGTTATTCCAACAAGTCTATCTTGTCTTGTTTTTAATACTCCACCTAACCGCTCTCCAAATTCTTCAGTCAGGATTTCTTTTGCATAGGTTGGGCTAACTGTACTTATGAAATCTGAATAGATTATGCCTGCCTTAATGAAACTTACTTTACCATAAAATTCTATGCCTTCACTATTAAAGTATTCTTTGTTGATGTTCAGTGATTCGAGAGTTTTTTCAGGGAAATTCCCCTGATATGCAAGATTATGAATTGTGAAAAGCGTTTTTATGCTTGTATCCTTTTGATTCAAAAATAAGGGGATTAGCCCTGTTTGCCAGTCGTTCAGATGTAGAACATCAAAGTTTAAGCCCAATAATCTAATAGATTCTATTACTGCAAGGTCAAAAAAACCGAATCTCAGAGCATTATCAGGATAGTCGCCTTCTTTAGTTCCGTAAAGATAATCCCTGTCGTAGTAATTCTTTTGTTCAATTAAAAAGATATTCTTCCCTTTTGAAATTTCTTTGAACAATATTTTGCCTTCAACATCTTCATTTTTTATTTTTACCTTGATATTACCTGCATTGGTAAGTTCTTTGATTTTTGCTTTCGTCTCTTTATAGCAGGGCAAAAATAAAGACGTTTCATTGCCGAGATCATTAAAAACTTTGAACAATGAACCCGTTACGTCAGCAAGACCACCTGTTTTTGAAAAGGGAATTGCTTCACTTGCAACAATGCCTATTTTCATTTCCTATCCATTCTTCGCTTCTAATAAGAACTTAGCAGCATTTTCTGGAGGTAAGGGGTTTATGTATAATCCGGAACCCCATTCAAACCCTGCAAGGTGTGTGAGTCTTGGAACTATTTCAATATGCCAGTGGTAATGAGGGATACATAAATTATCTAAAGGAGAAGTATGTAGATAATAATTATATGAAACATTCGGAACTGCTTTTATAAGCATTCTTAGAGAGGATTGTAAAGTTTCTGCAAGAGTTTTCATTTCGCTGAACCTCATTTCTCCAAAATCAGAACTATGTTCTTTTGGCATTATCTGGATTTCAAAAGGTACAACCGAAGCAAAGGGGGTAATTGCTAAGAAATTTTCATTTTCAAAGATTAATCTTTTACCCTCATGGATTTCCTGAGAAATAATATCACAATAAACGCATCTTCCTCTATACTGGTAATATATTTGAGCTGCTTCAAGCTCGATTTTTACAAGGTCAGGTACCATGGGCGTTGCGATCAGTTGAGAGTGTGAATGTTCAAGAGATGCTCCTGCTCTTCTTCCCTTGTTTTTAAAGATAAGAATATATTTGAGCCTCGGGTCTTTTCTCAGGTCAAGATAGCGTTCCCTGAACATCCACATTATTTTTGATGCATGATCTAAATTTAATGTTTCAAAAGCAGCGAAATGGTCTGGAGTTTCTATTATAATTTCATGGGCACCAACTCCATTCATTAGATCATAAATTCCGATTCCACGGCTTTCTATTTCGCCTTCTATTTTAAGAGCTGGAAATTTATTTGGAACGGTTCTTACAATCCATCCTGTTGAATTTGTTATAGAACCCTCTGTCCTTACAGCTGCTATTTCTGGAGGAGTACTATCTTCTTTTCCCTCATCGAAAGGACATTTCTCTGGCCCAGCAGGTTCTTCAAATTCAAGTTTAAAATCAGAAGGTCTTGAAGACCTTTCTTTTGCTATTATTACCCATTTCCCCTTTGCAGGGTCTCTTCTTAATTCTGGCATCGTTCCTCCTATATATAGTTTAAGATTTTTCCGAAATTTTTAGTCATCCATTTTTATGGGATATAAAAGATAGTCTGGAATAGGTTTACCTCCATTTTTATAAGCATTGGCTAGTCTTGTTCGAAACATATAATCAAAAGAATAATCGACCTCTTTTCTGTGAAAGTTACTGAACCACCAGAAAAAGTCACTACCCTCCGCTATTAGAATATCATCGTTAGATTTTTCGATTTTTCCAAGTTTTTTCTTTGCGTCGCCTAAATATGACCATGCCTTATTTGTTTCAGGATCTCCAATCCATGTATCAAAATAGCCGTTTATCCAGGACCCTGGTTTTATTGAATTCATTTTTTCTTTTTCTTGAACTTTAGATCCTAAGAGACTGTTATTTTTACTCAGCTCATTGAAGAGTTCTTTAAGAAAAGGGACCCCATTTTGAGGATAAAATATCCAAGGATTTTCCCCATCTAAAATTATTATTTTCATATTCTCTTTTTCGTTATTTTGATTATTAAGCAAATCATTAACTGCATCTTTGGGATTCATTTTATTATAAGTAAAGGCAATTTTGTCGGAAAGTTGGTGGTCTCTGAAAAATACTTTTAGATTTCTAACTTTATAAACTCCAGGTTTTTTATTTAGAGTTTCTGCTGTTTTTCTTAAAATTAGTTCATCTGTTCCAATCCATTCAATTCCCCGATTTTTAATAAGATCTATCGTTGAATTTGAGATACTACCTTCAGATGGCCAAAGACCTTTTGGAATTACTCCAAAAATTTCCTTACAGATTTCTATGGATTTATCTATTTGTTTTTCAGCATCCTCTGGATATGCAAACTCTATATCAGGCAATATCGAATCTTCTTTACTTTCTTTTGCAGAATTTTTATCTATTAATAATGGAAGTATAGGATGATAATATGGCGAAACAGTTATTTCAATTTGATTCTCGTCATTTAACTTTTTGTACATCGGAATGATTGATTTAACGATTCTTTTTTGTGCATTAATTATTAATGATTTATCGTTTTCTGAGAAATTTTCTTCTTTTTTTCCAATTTCTAGTACCTCTTCTTCGGGCCATGCAAACGCAGAAAGTAGAAAAAGTACCTGAGTATCAAGTATTTCCGATGTGCTGAAAGATTCTTTTTTTTGTTTTTTTTCAATGAGATAGCTAAATCTATCTGATTTTATTGGCAGCGTAATAAGAAATTTTTTAATTATGAAGTTTTTTTCAGCCTCTGAAAGAGAATTTGCTTCTTTTTCTTCATAAAGTTGAAAAATATCTTTAGCTAACTCTTTTTCATATAATTTCATTTGTTTAAGTAAAATTCCAGAGAAATTTATATTTAATTTTACTCCAGTCTCCATAAGCAACTTTGGTATCGTGTAGTATCCGTTTAACATGTGTCTTCTTACCCATGGCAGATAGAGATATTTTGATTCTGGTATTTCATAACAGGGCTGATGCATGTGGAGCCAGAGAAAAATTTTTTTGTCTTCGCAAATATTTTCCATTTCTTCTTATTTTTATATTTTATATCAAAATATTGCTTTTTAAAGAAATAATTACATAATATAAAAAGCAAAAGATATTAAAGAGGTGGATATGGTGGAGGCAATACTAAATGCAGATAGGAATCTCTAAAGTAAAACTTTCAATACCGGATTCTTTTTCTTTAAAGGACAAAAGACAGATTAACCAGAGTTTAATTTCCAGAGTAAGAAGAAATTTTAATGTTTCAATTGCAGAAGTTAATTATAGGGATTCTTACAGACAATCTTTAATAGCTATTGTTGCTGTAAATACAGACAAAAGCCATCTTTTTGCAACACTTTCTAATGTAATGGAATTTATAGGAAAAGAATCCAGAATAGTTATTGAGGACTATGAAGTCGAAGTAATTTAAGTCTAACAAGTAAAACAGGAGGTTTTTATATGAAACTTTTGGGGAATGGTGAAATCGCAACACTGAATGATAAGGATGAATTTATTCACAATGGAGCAATTCTTATCGATGGAAGTAGAATAATTGATTTGGGGGAGACCGATTTTCTCAGGTCAAAATATCCTCATGTTGAATATTCAAACATTGGTCATAGACTTGTACTTCCTGGATTTCTTAATGCTCATATGCACCTTTATAGTACATTTGCACGCGGTATGTCCCTTAAGGGATCCCCACCGATTAGATTCAGGGAAATACTTGAAAAGCTCTGGTGGAAGCTTGATAAAAATCTTTCAACTCCCGAAGAAATATACTACAGCGCAATGGTCCCTTTAATTGAAGGAATAAAAAGCGGTACTACAGGCATTATAGATCATCACGCTTCATTTGGCCTTATTTCAGGGAGTCTTGACATTCTTGAAAAAGCTGCTATTGATACTGGGGTTAGATCTGTCCTGTGCTATGAAGTTTCGGATAGATGGGGGAAAGAGTCAAGCAAACAATCCATTAAGGAAAACACAAGGTTCATAAAAAAGACTCAGAAAAATAAAAATCCTTTAATAGAATCTACTTTTGGCTTACATGCATCTTTAACTCTTTCAAATAAAACTCTTGAAGAAAGTTTTGCTGAGGCGCAAAGATTTGGTACTGGATTTCACGTCCATGTTGCCGAAGGAATAGAAGATGTTGAAGATTCGCTTAAAAAGAGTAAAAAAAGGGTTGTGGAGAGATTGAATGATTTTGGAATTTTGTCTGATAAAACGCTTGCAATTCATTGCGTGCATGTAAATAATGATGAAATTAAAATCCTTGCCGAAAACGGGACTATGGTTGTTCATAATCCTGAGTCAAATATGAATAATGCTGTTGGAGTGCCCCCTTTATTAGAAATGAATAACGCGGGTATTAGAATAGGGCTTGGGACTGATGGATATACTCCATCTATGCTTGAATCTGTAAAAGTTGCATATATTTTACCTAAACTAAATTATGGAGATCCACGAGCTGGGAATGATATTGTAGAAAAGATGCTTTTAAAAAATAATAGGGCTTTCTTTGAAAGATTTTTCAATAATTCTGTTGGCGTTATCGAAAAAGGTGCATTTGCAGATTTGGCGATTCTTGATTATTACCCCCCGACTCCGCTAAACAAGGATAATTTTTTCTATCACATTATTTTCGGTATTAGAGAAGGTGCAGTCGATAGCGTAATGATAAATGGTGAATTTGTTTATCTTAACAAAAAATTAACTAAAATTGATGAAAGGGAAATTAATTTTAAAGCATGCGGAATTGCGAAAAAATTCTGGGAGAAGATGTAAATGCCAAAAAATTTAGATGTCAACTCTTTATCAGAAATTATTGATGTTGCAAAAGGGAAAAAACTTGCAGACCTTTTATTAAAGAATGGAAAACTAGTAAATGTATTTAACGAAGAAATAGAAGAAAAAGACGTTTTAATTCATAACGGGATAATCGCGGGTGTAGGTAAATATGTTTCAGCCAGAGAAATTATAAATGTCAATGGGTCATTTATTTCTCCGTCTTTTATTGATTCCCACGTTCATATTGAGAGTTCTATGCTTATTCCTCCGGAGTTTGCTAAAAGTGTAATTCCTTTAGGCACTACTACGATAGTTGCCGATCCCCATGAAATTGCAAACGTAGCAGGTATCCCGGGGATACAATTTATGATAAGCTCTTCCAGGGATTTGTCTCTTGACGTCTATTTTATGCTATCGAGTTGTGTTCCTGCTACCTCTCTTGAAACTTCAGGGGCTCATCTTTATGCAGAAGATCTACTTATACTCAAAAATAATGAAAGAATCCTTGGTCTCGCTGAACTTATGAATTACCCGGGCGTGCTTTCCAGAGAAAAAGAAGTGCTTGAGAAAGTTGTTATGTTTCAAGATAAAATAATTGATGGGCATTCTCCTGGGTTAAGTGGTAATAATTTGAGTGCATACCTTTCCGCTGGAGTAATGGCTGACCATGAGTGTACGACTCCTGAAGAGGCTTCCGAGAAGCTTGCAAAGGGTATGTGGATTATGATGAGAGAAGGTTCCCTGACTCGAGATGTTTTAAGACTGCTACCTATTTTAAATGAAAAGACAAAACATAGAATCATGCTTTGTACTGATGATAAACACCCCGAAGATTTAGTTGATGAAGGAGATATAAACTATGCGATATCTCTTCTTGTAGATAACGGCATATCTTTATCTCTTGCGATAAGACTCGCCACTTTAAATCCATCTTTGTTTTTTGGATTTAAACACAAAGGTGGTATTGCGCCTGGTTATACGGCAGACATAGTGGTTTTCAAAGATTTAAAAGACATTAAAATGGTTTTTAAAAATGGCATTTTAGTAGCAAAAAATGGTAAACCACTTTTTGAAGTTTCAACTCCTTCACACGATGATGCGGTAAAAAGCACGATTAATTTAAAACAAGTTACTTTTGAAAAGCTGGCAATACCAAATCATAAAGGCAAAATTAGAGTAATTGTTATTAAACCATTTTCTGTAGTTACAGATGAATTAATCTGTGAGCCAAAAACTTACAACGATTTTGTAGTTTCTGACACTGGTAGGGATCTTATAAAAGTCGCGGTATTCGAAAGTCATAGGGCAACAGGAAGGGTCGCAACTGGCTTTATCCATGGACTTCAGTTAAAGGCAGGTGCTTTCGCAACATCAATAGCCCATGACTCCCATAATATTATTGTTGCTGGCGAAAACGATAAAGATATGTTACTTGCCGTAACTCAGATTGAGGCAATGGGTGGTGGCATAGCAGTTACCAAAAATGGCAAAGTACTTGGTTCTTTAGCATTACCATACGGAGGGTTAATGACAAACAAAGATGTGCATGAAGTTGCAAGCACTCTCTTAGAACTCCATAAAATTGCAAGAGAAGAAAACTATATTTTAGCAGGAGACCCTTTTATGACTCTTGCTTTTATGTCGCTTCCAGTAATTCCAAAGTTAAAAATTACAGATATGGGCATTGTTGATGTTGATAAGTTTAGTTTTGTTCCCTTGTTTGTTGAGGAATAAAGATGATTCGCTTAAAAAATGGATTTATTGTTAAGAGTGGGAATGAGCTTGAACTTTCTACCATCTATATAGAAGACGGTAAGATAAAATTTATTTTTCCTGGCAATCACAATCTGTTAAGTGCCGATGAAGAAATTGATGCAGAAGGAAATGTAGTGTTTTCGGGATTTATAGACCCCCATGTGCATTTTGATGACCCTGGATTCACGTTCAGAGAGGATTTTGAGACTGGCACAAAAAGCGCTGCTGCAGGCGGAGTTACTACAGTAATTGATATGCCCTGTACTTCGATTCCGCCTGTTATTTCGGGAGAAAGTTTTGAAAGAAAATTAGACATTGTAAAGGGAAAAGCATATGTAGATTTTGCTTTTTGGGGTGGGGTTACTCCGGAGCAGGTAGAAAATGGTGAATATAAGAAAACGTTTCTTGAATTAAAAGAAAAAGGGGTAGTTGGTGTTAAGTTTTATACCATTTCAGGTATGGAGTTTTATCCGAGAATGCCTGTAGCTTATATGGATAAGGCCTTTAGGGAGTTGAAAAATTTGAATCTTGTCTGTGCTGTACATGCAGAGGATTATCATCTGGTAAACTTCTATTCGACATACCTGCAACAAATGGGAAGAACTGACTCTTTGGGCTGGTTTGAGGGCAGAGCGTATGAAGCTGAACCTGAAGCAATATGGTCTGTGGTCGGAATAACTGTAAAGACTCAAAGTAAATTACATATCGTACATCTATCGACAAAAGCAGGTTTAGAAATAATTCACTGGGCAAAAGAACATAATATTGATGTTACCGCAGAAACTTGCCCTCATTATCTTCTTTTTACAGTCGAAGATTTAAAGACTATAGGTCCAATTCTTAAGACTGCTCCTCCTGTAAGGTATGAAGAGGACAGAATTTCGTTGTGGAATGGGCTTAAAGATGGTACAATTGATTTTATAGCAACAGATCATGCAGCAGGTAAGTTTCCTGAAGAAAAATCAAGCCCCAATATATGGGAGAATTATGCAGGAATTCCAGGCACACAGCTTCTTGTGCCTTTAATGCTCAATTATGGTTATCATAGTGGCAGGCTATCTTTGAGTGAAATTCAAAAACTTATGTCTGAGAATGCGGCAAAAAGGTACGGTTTATATCCCAA
>Ga0209610_1000154_pt1 | contig 34451 bp, 34 predicted proteins | sample LakKivw275mmetaG_FD_184137 | JGI IMG/M metagenome (GOLD analysis project Ga0209610, IMG submission 184137) | Anoxic lake water microbial communities from Lake Kivu, Rwanda to study Microbial Dark Matter (Phase II) - Lake Kivu water 275m metaG... | ecosystem: Environmental > Aquatic > Freshwater...
GGGTAGATCTCGAGGAAAAAATTATCAAACCACTACTGAGTCAGCTCCCCGTTGTATCTTCATCAGTGTCCTCGGATTTCTTTGGAATATACACGGTGCCCCCCCGAGTCCGGTTCACGAAAAATGTAGAACTGGATGTGGAGAAAGAACCGCTTTTTAAAGATCTTAAAAAATACCCTTGCTTCAAGCCCATTCTTAGGATGTTAGGCCAGTTCAGGCGAGGCTCTGACGAGTTCTGGGGAATGAAATTAGAGTTGCATTTAAAAATTTATGATTGGGTAAAAAGCGGGATTTTGAGACAACTCTCCATTAAAGAGTGGAAATCGAGACCTTCGGGAACCAAGCTTGAACTTGCAGAATCCTTTCTAAGATTCGCGATATTACTTGTTGAAGAGGGAAAAGCCAAGTTTGATGAACACTTAAACTTTTTGAAGCAAGAGAAGCTGAACCTTGATGAATCATTACTCCTGCAAATGGGCAGAGAGGGATTGAGCGAGTGGTTCATTGAAATGTCAGAGGAAATAAGGGGTTCGATGTTTTCAGCCGATGCGGTCAAACTTCACAGGAAGATCAAGAAGTTGGAGGGTCTGAGATCGAGGATAGAAAAAGAGCTAAAAATCATCTGGGTCAAAGGCAGAAGCCCTGGGGGGCTGTGGGTTCTGCTCAAACCGTGAACTCGCTGCGCTGATGGCTAATGGGCAACCTTTATTCAAATGATGGTTGCCCCTTATTTTAAAGGGGGCGGCTTGACCACTAGGATGTAGCTGGCATAAGGCGGATTCTAACTCAATCCCGTCCATTTGGTCCCAGCTCCCCATGTAGCATGCCTAAGCATCTTTTCATGTCAAGCCTCGTGTTCAACGACCCCTGCATGAACGCTTAAAAGGCCGAAGCCCAAATGACAGTCGGATGCAATGAAAATGGATCTTCAAATTTTATCCAAGCCTATTTGTGGCCTAATAATGAAGTTCAAGCGGTAAATGGGCCAAAATCCATTTGCCAAACCACTGGCGGCAAAAACATGAAAACCGAATGGTACCATGAGTTCATAAACACCAAGTATAAACCATCGAAGACCGACATCAAGGTGCTTTTCTATTACGAACCTGCCAGGGGTATAACTAAGGAGGATGCGATCGGTAGGATAGCTTCCGAAAGTTCGTCTGGCACTTGGACTACTCTGACCGAGCTACCGAAACTTTTACCCAAAACAAAAGCGTACGCGTATCATTACAGTAAAAACTATGTGAAGATTGCTTATCCCCTCATGATTTTTGAAGAGGGGTCGGTTCCCGGTATGATAAGTGGATTCGGAGGCAACATATTCGGCATGAAAGCTGTGAAAAACCTGAAGCTGCTGGACGCCGAACTGCCGCTGGAATACCTGAAACATTTCAAAGGGCCGACATACGGAAAGGATGTTATAAAAAATATTTTCAAGAGGAAGTCTGGGCCCGTTACTGCTGTGGTTCCGAAACCAAAGATCGGATTCACCGCTCTTGAGCATGCTGTGAAGGTAGGATATGCTATTTGGAAGGGCGGGATGGACTGCCTCAAAGACGACGAAAACCTCACGAGCCAAGAGTTCAACAGGTTTGAGCGGCGGGTGGAGCTAGTTGCCAAATACAGGGACAAGGCTGAGAGGGAAACTGGAGATGTCAAGGATGCGTTCCTCAACGTCACAGCACCGAATTTGAAGGAGCTTGAGCGCAGGGTAAAGCTCGTCCACGATTACGGGTTCAACTATTTCATGCTGGACGTCGTGGTCAGCGGCTTCACGGCAGTGCAGACTGCGACTGAGCTTGCCCACGATTACGGCATGGCCATACACGGCCACAGAGCCATGCACGCGATGATGACGAGAAACCCAAAGCACGGCGTGTCGATGCTTTACCTTGCGAAGTTGATGAGGTTGATAGGTATAGACCAGCTCCACATAGGCACGGTCATCGGGAAGCTGGCCGGAGAAGAGAAAGAGATAATTGCCACGAAGGAAATGATCATGCGGCGGGAAGTGGGGGGAATACCCGGCCTTAGAATGCCGCAAAAATGGGGAAGGATAAAACCCATGCTACCGGTTGCTTCTGGAGGCCTTCATCCCGGCCTCCTGCCAGAGTTGTTCAACATTTACGGGACGATGGACATCGTTCTGCAGTTAGGTGGGGGAACGCAGGGTCACCCCATGGGAATAGAAGCCGGGGCGAGGGCGGTAATGCAGGCCATCGAAGCGTACAAGGAAGGCATAAGTTTGGATGAACACGCAAAAACTCACAAGGAACTGAAGGCGGCCCTCGATAAGTGGGGCTATGTAAAACCGAGGTAGACGATTCCAAAAAACAGTCTTGTCAACAGCAGGCCCAAATGTTAGCAACGTTGACAGCGGGACATCCCATTCTCTAATTTTGTTTGTTACACGTGTAACAAACACGAATACTTTCGGTGACCTCTCTCTCCCCAAAAATCGCTTAAAATGAATGGTGTAGGTAAGAATGAAATCAATCGGGTGAGTCTTATAAACATGACCCCAAGTGAAGCTCAGAAAATATGCGCCATATTTCTATTGACGGATGGACATGTCCAATATCGGAAATCGCGCGATAGAGTGATCCTGCAATTTTTTGGTAATAACGAAAGTCTTCACCAAGCCTTTAGGGGATTTATGTGGCTCGGATTCAAACGCAACCCCTCATTTTATTGCTACTTCGACAAGTCTAAGCAGGTATTCGCTACTGGATATGAGTTCAAAAAAGAAAATCCAGCCTTACAAGTATTGAATTCCATTAGCCCGAGTTACTCAACGAAAGGAGAACCCACCATGGCTTTTCTGTTTGATGAGAAAAAAGAGGTTCAAACTTTGGCATTTCGGATAGCAATGGCTACGGAGGGATCGATAGGGATTTCGTTCCGCCCAAGTGGGGGGATAAGTCCTAGGTTACGCTTAGCGTGTACAAACCCTGTTCTAGTTCGCCAGTGGAATGCGGTTGCACATAACTTGGGCATCGAAATGAAGTTGGATATGGATAAAGCAAGTTGGAGCGGTATTCACGGATTATGTGCTTATAAAAAACGAAGTATCATCAGATTTTGTGACATAGGGGGATTCTATCCAGAAGAAGTAAAAATTTCGAGAGGCAAGTACAAGAATTTAAGGAAAAATTTACTATTGTCGAAGGTGAGAAACTGGTTAATCACTAAAAACGCGGCTCTGTTACATCCCCCCACATAAAACACATAAGCTTTTAAATGTAAATCTGTTGGGGCCGTGGGGTAGCTTGGTCTAGCCTCCCAGCTACGTTTTCTAACGCTGGAATGGGGTGCTGGTGACCCGAGTTCAAATCTCGGCGGCCCCACCATTTTAAGGTCAATTCTTTAAATCCCGATGGTTATGTAGGTAAGGTGAACGAATGCGAGTCGCGATAAGCAAGGCAATGGCGCGCAGGGTGTTGGACAGCCGCGGCAATGCCACTGTGGAGATCGATATCGTGGTTTCTGGGGAGTGCGGAAAAATGGGCTTTGGAAGGGCCGCGGCACCCAGTGGGGCCAGCAAGGGAAAGCACGAGGTAGTGGCTTTCCCGGAAGGCGGGGTTAGTGAAGCGGTAAAGAAGGTTCAAGATTTGATAGCACCAAAGATAGTGGGCACCTCCGGGGAGCAGGAAAAAATCGATGCGCTACTTCACGAGCTGGATGGTACCCCCAACTTTTCCAAGATAGGCGGCAACACCGCCGTGGCGATTTCGATGGCGGTAGCCAAGGCAGTGGCCTCGGCGAGCGGCGTACCACTTTACAAATATTTCGGCAGCGAGAGGGCGGTTAGCCTACCTTATCCCCTCGGTAACGTTTTGGGCGGGGGGGCGCACGCGGGTAAAATGGCCCCAGACATCCAAGAGTTCATCTCGATACCGGTTGGTGCAAAAAAATTCGTTGCCGCCGTTTTTGCGAACGCTCAGGTTCACAAGAAAGTCAGGGTGGAAATTGAGAAGAAAGATGCTTCGTTCACAGGTGGCAAGGGCGATGAAGGGGCCTGGGCGCCCAATCTGGATAGCCTTCAAGCGCTTGATGTGGTGGCTGATGCGTGCGAGCAAGCCAGCGACGAGGTTGGATTTGAGGTGAGGCCCTCGCTCGATGTGGCCGCCAGCAGTCTTTACGACGAGAAAAAACAGGCATACGTTTACGAGCGCGAGGGCAAGTCGCGCGATTCAGGGGAGCAAATAGATTTCATCGCGGAGCTGGTCAAGAAATACAAGCTCTTTTTTGTTGAGGATCCGCTGCATGAAGAGGACTTCGAGGGCTTCGCGGAGCTGACCAAAAAAGTGGGCAGGCAGTGCATTATATGTGGCGATGATATTTTTGTGACCAACGTGAATAGGATTGAGCGTGGCATGAAGATCAAGGCTACAAATGCCGTGCTGATAAAACCCAATCAGATAGGCACGCTCACCGACACCCTCAGGGCAGTACAGTTAACCAAGAAAAATGACTGCGTGCCGGTTATCTCTCATCGCTCCGGTGAGACGCCAGACGAGACCATTGCCCATCTGGCTGTGGGCTGGGGTTGCCCGATAATAAAAACGGGGGCCGTTGGGGGCGAGCGAATAGCTAAGCTTAATGAACTCATCCGCATTGAAGAAGAATTAGGCAAAAATGCGAAAATGGGGGAGTTGTCTTGGAAGTAGAAGAAATAGCGGGTAGAGAATGGCTCGTGGAAATGGATCAGTACCTCTCGAGCGGCGTCCACATCGGCACCAGGCAGAAGACGGGAGCGATGGCGCCGTTCATTTATCGCGTAAGACCAGACGGGCTCTACGTGCTGGATGTTAAAAGGGCCGACGAGCGTATTCGGGCCGCGGGGAAGCTTTTGGCAAAATTTGAGCCGTCTCGCGTGATAGCCGTTTCAGCAAGACAATACGGCCAGCAACCGGTGTTGAAGTTTGGAGAGGTCACCAAGACGATAGCTATATCTGGAAGATTCATCCCCGGCACTTTTACAAATCCTCACTACAAAGGCTATATGGAAGCGGGAGTTTTGGTCGCGACTGATCCACTCGCGGACGAGCAGCCAGTATCAGAGGCAGCCGAGGTGGGTGTGCCTGTGGTTGGGCTGTGTGATACAGATAACGAGACGGCAGACATCGACATTGTCATTCCCACAAATAACAAAGGCAGGAAGGCCCTCGCGCTCGTTTACTGGCTGCTGGCGCGGCAGGTGCTTCGTGAACGCGGAGAGCTGGCGCCAGATAGTCCGTTCGGGGTCTCGGTTGAGGAGTTCGAGACAAAATGAGCAGTGAGCAGACGCGGCCACCAGTGGTTGCTGGACAATTTTACGCGGGCATAAAATCAGCGCTTTTAAAACAGGTTGAATGGTGTTACACTCACCCTTATGGGCCCGGCAAGGTACCAAAAGTTCAAGCCGGCCAAAGACAACTGGTCGGTTTGGTTTCTCCCCACGCGGGTTACATGTACTCCGGCCCAGTCGCCGCTCACGGATTTGATTACATGGCGCAGGATGGTAAGCCAAACTCAATTGTGATAATCGGACCGAACCATACTGGCATAGGTTCTGGTGTTTCGATAATGACATCAGGTAAATGGCAAACTCCGCTTGGTGGTGTGGAAATAGATAAACAACTTGCGGGTTCGATTAAACAGTCTTCGGAAATAATTGATGAAGACATTGTCGCACATGCAGGAGAGCACTCGTTGGAGGTGCAACTTCCATTTCTGCAACATTTGTTCGGCGACAAGTTCAAGATAGTGCCTATTTGTATGATGATACAGGACGAAAAAACGAGCGAGGAGGTTGGCCGTGCAGTTGCCGAAGCGGCGGCTAAAAAAGACGTTGTTGTAATTGCATCGACTGATTTCACCCACTATGAACCGCAACAATCGGCGGTGGTTAAAGACGGCAAAGCGATAGACAAAATTTTGGCGTTGGATTGGCACGGTTTAATGCGCACGGTTGAAGATGAAAATATCAGCATGTGCGGTTACGGGCCTGTCTCAGCCATGTTGAAGGCTGCTCAAGAGCTGGGGGCAAAAAAAGCAAAACTGTTAAAACACGCAACGAGTGGTGAAACGGCTAGCCCGATGCCACAGGTCGTCGGATATGGTTCTATTGCTATTTTGAGGTGATATCATGAGACCATTAATCGTTAAACTCGGCGGGAGCGTCATAACCGACAAGCAGAGGAAGTTCTCGGTAAAAAGGGCCGCGCTCAAGAGGCTCGCGAAGGAGCTTGCGGTTGCCAAGGATCCGCTCGTTGTGGTGCACGGCGGGGGTTCGTTCGGGCATCCCGTCGCGTTGAAATACGAGATAGCGGAGGGATATGAGAACAGGCGGCAGTTGATGGGCCTCTCCCTCACGCACAGAGCCATGGAAAAGCTCAACGCTTACGTCATAGATGCTCTGCAAAAAGTCGGTCTGCCGGCAATTGCCATACAGCCATCTGCGTGCGCGGTCGTCAGCGAAGGCAGGATAATATCCATGGAGTTAGCGCCTATACACAAGTTGTTGGAACTCGGATTGGTCCCGGTGTTGTATGGGGACGCGATGCCAGACTTGGGCAGAGGGATGAGTATCCTTTCAGGGGACCAGCTTGTTGTTCAGCTGGCTAAGGAGCTTGGAGCCGAGAGAGTTATTCTCGGAGCCGATGTGGACGGTGTATACACAGCAGATCCTAAGAAGGAGAAGGAGGCAAGACTAATTTCAGAGATAACCCCAACAAATTGGCCGGAAGTGGAAAAATCTCTCGGTATGCCGGGGGGTCCGGATGTCACAGGAGGCATAGCAAATAAAGTGAGAGAACTTTTGTCCTTGGTGGAGCACGGCGTTGAAGCGGAGATATTGAATGCAACGAAGCCAAGGGTTTTGAAACGGGCCATACTCGGAGAGCGTGGGCTCGGAACAAAAATAACGAGAGGATAATTATGAGTAAAAAGACCACCAGCAGGAAACTCGACCACATCAGGATTTGTTTGGAGAAAGATGTTGAGGCGCGCGAGAAATGCCCCGGGTTCAACGATATCGAGCTTGTTCACAACGCGCTGCCAGAGCTGCATTTGGAGGACATAAAGTTAGAGACATCATTTCTCAAGGCCAAGCTAGGGGCGCCCGTGATGATATGTGCAATGACGGGAGGCCACAGAGCTGGCAAAAAGTTAAACCTCGCGCTAGCAGCGGCGGCGCAGGAGATGGGTTTGGTATTCAGTGTGGGAAGCCAGCGGGCTGCCATCGAAAACTCGAGGCTGGCTGAGACGTATGATGTCAGGAAAGTAGCGCCGGATATCTTTCTCGTCGGCAACATAGGAATGGCCCAGCTCGTTCAAGGTTACGGCGTCGCGGAAGTGCGCAGAACTCTAAAGATGATTGATGCGGATGCGCTGTCAATTCATATGAACCCGTTGCAGGAGGTGGTGCAACCCGAGGGGGAGCCACGCTACAGAGGCGCCATAAAACAGTTCGCCAAGATATGTGCTGGATTGGAGGAGCCGGTAATCGCAAAGGAAACCGGCGGAGGGATAAACGGGGCTGTTGCCAAGAAGCTCGTGAATGCGGGGGCCGCCGCGATAGATGTGAGCGGGGCAGGAGGCACATCTTGGGCAGGGGTTGAAGCTTTACGTGCGAAGTCCCAATTTGGCCATCTATTCTGGGATTGGGGGATCCCAACCGCCGTTTGCACCGCCGAGGTCGCTGAAGCGGTTCGCGTGCCCGTCGTATCTAGCGGCGGGATAAGGACTGGATTGGATGCTGCGAAGGCCATAGCTCTTGGAGCAGATCTGGTTGGAGTGGCTCTGCCCCTCTTGAAGCCAGCCAAGCTTGGAAAAGATGCAGTCATAGCCTGGTTGGAAAATTTCCTAAGCGAGTTGAAGATAGCGATGTTTCTCACTGGCTGCGCAAGCATCAAAGACCTTCACCGTGCCGCGCTCGTCGTCACAGGAGATACTCGTGACTGGTTCCTCGCGCGAGGGTTGGATCCAGACAAGTTTGGTGGGAAATAGCGATGATTGAGATAATACCAATTGGCGGCTTGGGCGAGGTCGGAAAAAATATGACTGCTATCGGGATCGATGGAAAGTACGTAATAGTGGACATGGGGGTAAGGCTCGATGCCATTTTGAACTACGAGGATGCAGAACTCGGGAACATGAGTCGGGAAGAATTGATTGAGATAAATGCGATACCGGATGATGTAAAATTGCGCGGGCGCGATGTGCGTGCGATTGTGCTCACGCACGGGCATATGGATCACATTGGGGCAATAGGAAAACTCGCTAATTCATACAACGCGCCGATTTACGGCACGCCTTTCACGATCGAGCTCACAAAAAAATTGGTCCGCGAGGAGCGCAAGCGCAAGTTGAAAAACAAGCTGAAGACCGTCGCTCCCGGTGGAGTCGTGCAGGTCGGCGATATCAAGATAGAATTCATCAAAGCGACGCACAGCATACTGCAGACAGCGCTGATAGCCGTTAGCAGCGGGGATAAATCAGTACTCATCGCGAGCGATTTCAAGCTGGATGACCAACCGCTGCTCGGCGAACGCACCGATTACAGCAGGCTGAGGCGGATTGGCAAGCGGGGGCTGCTGGCAGCGTGCGTGGGTGCAATTCGTGTAGACGAGCCTGGACCCACACCGTCTGAAGAGTATGCGCGCGATAGGCTGAGGGAAGTCATGGAAGAGGCCACCAATACGAAGGGCGCGGTCGTGGTCACCACCTTCTCCTCCCATATCGTTCGGATAAAATCAATCATCGATATCTCTTTCGAGATCGGGAGAACGCCGGTATTGCTTGGCCGATCATTGCATCACTATTGTACGACGGCTGCAAAGTTGGGCTTGGTCGATTTTCCGCAGGAGCTCCGCATACACGGGCGGAGAAACGCTGTGAAAAACGTGCTGAAAGAAGCGGATAAATTCAGGAGGGACTACGTGCTTTTGGTCACCGGGCACCAGGGGGAACCGACGGCGCTTTTGACGAGAATTGCTGATGGGCAACTCCCGTTTAATGTTGAGCGGGGGGACGAGGTGATTTTTTCATCTAGTGTCATCCCGAACCCTATAAATGAGTCCAACCGGAAAATATTGGAAACAAAGCTGAAGGCTCAGGGCGCCCACATCTACAGGAATGTTCATGTTTCGGGGCATGCGGGGCGGCGCGATACGATAGAGTTCTTAAAAATGATAAAGGCGGAACACTTAATACCATGCCACGGTACTCGAGATAAACTTGATGCGATGATTGATGTGGGGCACGATTTTGGATATTCTGACGATCGGCTGCACCTGCTGCAGAATGGTAGGTCGCTGAAGTTGGGTGGTTAGATGGACGTTATGAAATATTTAGAGAACCAAGTCAAACGGATTGAGGCTGAAATGGACAAGTTGATGCCAAAAAGCATCGAGCCAGAAGTGCTCGCGAAGGCGACGAGGCACCTTTTGGAGGCAGGGGGGAAGCGGCTTAGGCCATGCTTGACACTCATCGCATGCGAGGCGGTCGGAGGAAAAGCCGAAGATGCGTTGGAAACTGCAGCAGCGCTTGAATTTTTGCACACATTCACGCTCATCCACGACGACATAATGGACAAAGACGAATTTCGACGCAACGTAAAGACCGTGCATACTCTCTGGGGGGAACCGGTGGCCATCATAGCCGGGGATGCCCTTTTTGCCAAAGTTTTTGAGGCGGTGGCTGCGAATGCGAGGAGGTTGGGGCTGCCTGCGGATCGGGTGGTGGAAATTCTCGATACCGTGAGCAAAGCCAGCTTTGAAATATGCCAAGGGCAGACGCTCGACATGCTATTCGAGGAGAAGAAAGATATCGGGGAGAAAGAGTACCTAAAGATGGTGAGTGGAAAGACGGGGGCGTTGATAGAGGCGTCAACCAAAGTTGGCGCATTGCTTGGAAAAGGAAAACCTGAGCAAGTTGAGGCGCTCGCAGAGTACGGCAGACTAATCGGTATGGCGTTTCAGATCCATGATGATGTGCTTGGTATGGTTGGGGAACAGGAGAAGTTCGGGAAGCCGATAGGGAGTGATATCCGTGAGGGCAAGCGCACGCTTATCATAGTCCGGGCGCTTGAAACTGCATCACCCGAAGACGGGAAGACGCTTGCTCGCGCGCTCGGCAATAGAAAAGCTTCAAAGGCAGAAATAAAAGCAGCTATCGAAGTGTTGAAAGATACAGGCGCCGTTGACCACGCCTCTAAAAAAGCACGGAAACTCGTCGCAAAGGCAAAGTCCAGATTGGATGTGCTGCCCGATTCCAAGGCGAAGCGATTTTTACTCGAGCTTGCAGATTTCACGATCGAGCGCGAATTTTAACGTAAATTGGGGATAGGTGCCCCGAAATTCAAAAAGCTCAACTTTAATGCGGTGGCAGCCAAAATCTCCATGCAACGGTGATCGATTGAAAGAACTCGAAAAGGAGGCGCTGCGGTGGGCGATGTCGAATGCCGTTGAACACGGTGGCCGTGCAGACGCAAAATCTGTCGTCGGTAAATTGATCGCAACTCAACCCGAACTCAAATCAAAAATCAAACAATTAATGAAAACTGTTGAAAAGGTCGTGAAAGAGGTCAACAAACTCTCGCTTGATGAGCAACGGACCAAGCTGCGGGAGCTCGGCGTCGTGGAGATGCCGAAGCGGGAGGAGCGTCATGGCCTTCCAGAGTTACCGGATGCCGATAAATATCCAAAGGTGGTGACGCGATTCGCCCCGAACCCGAACGGCCCGCTACACATAGGCCACGTTCGTGCGGCATTCCTGAGCTACGAGTACGCTCGCAAATACGGCGGCAAGTTCATCCTGCGTTTCGAAGACACCAACCCGGCGAACGCAATGCTTGAGATGTACGACAAGATAAAGGGGGACCTGCGGTGGCTCGGAATCAAATGGGACGAGGAATACGTGCAATCGGATCGCTTGGAGATATACTACAAACACGCCGAGGGGCTCCTGAAAGCCGGGGCGGCCTATGTCTGCACATGCGACGTGATGAAATTCAGACGGTTGAGAGACAGTGGCAAACCATGTCCGTGCAGGGGGTTGCCGGCTAGCGAGCAGCTCAAGCGATGGCGCGCCATGCTGCAAGGTAAACGCCAAGAGGAGCACGGGGTGGTCCGCGTCAAAACAGATTTAAAGCATCCGAATCCGGCGGTGCGCGACTGGCCCGCCCTGCGCGTGGTCACGGCGAGTCATCCGAGAGTCGGGAATCGCTACCGTGTGTGGCCACTCTATAACTTTTCTGTCGCCATTGATGACCACGAAATGGGCGTGACACACGTCATTCGCGGGAAGGAGCATGTCGTCAACGAACTTCGGCAGCGCTTCCTCTTTGATTACCTCGGCTGGCGGTACCCGACGGCGGTGCAGTATGGGCGCCTGACCATCGGAGGGGCTGTCTTGAGCAAGACCCAGACGATGAGGGGGATACGCAGTGGGGAGTTCTCCGGTTATGACGATTCGAGGCTCGGCACCATCGCCGCGCTCAGGCGCCGCGGATTTCTGCCCGAGACGATAAAGCAGGCGATATTGGATCTGGGTCCAACCCCGGTGGATTCGGCATTGAGCTGGGAGACCCTCGCGGCATATAATCGGAGGGTAGCGGACGCCCGCGCAAATCGCTACTTCTTCGTGCCGAACGCGGTGAAATTGCTCGTAAATAGGGCACCGAAAATGCGAGATGTCCAGGTGCGCCTTCACCCGAGCCACCCAGAGCGAGGCGAGAGAGCGCTGCCGCTGCTTTATGAGGGCGATTCGCTGGTGGTCTACATCTCTGGAGAGGATGCGGCTTCCTTGCGCAGGGGGCAGGTGATCAGGTTAAAAGATTTTATGAATGTGCAGATCAAATCGAGCAAGCCGCTTGAGGCCGACTTTCACAGCCGCGAACTCGCTGAAGGGCCCAAGATTCAATGGGTTTCTGCGGGGGCGGTTAAGGTGGAGACTATAAAACCAGACGGATCGCGCGAGGTTGGGCTGGCCGAGCCAGATGTCACAAATCTTTCCATTGGGGACGTTCTGCAATTTGAGCGCTACGGTTTCGCGCGCGTGGATGCGAAATCACCAAAATTCGTCGTCGCATATGCCCACCGATAGCAATAAAATGCCCGATACCAAAACCATATAGGCCACAAAGCGCGATGAATGATGAGGCGAGCTGAAGGAGGTGTCTTGTGTGGCTAAACCAATCTATGTGAAATTCGAGGTGCCGAAAGAGCTGGCAGATCAGGTCTATTCTGCGGTAGAATCTGCCCGCGATACAGGGAAGATTCGCAAGGGCACGAACGAGGCCACGAAGGCAGCGGAGCGCGGGCAGGCAGTTCTCGTCGTGATCGCCGAAGATGTCGACCCGGCTGAGATAGTCGCACATCTGCCGCCACTCTGCGACGAAAAGAAAATACCTTACATTTACGTGCCAAGCAAGCGCGAGCTGGGGGCGGCCACCGGCATAGATGTGCCGACTGCGGCAATTGCGATCGCAGACGCCGGCCAAGCGACCCACGCGGTTAAGGGCATCATCGAACGCATCAAAGAACTCAAGAAGTGAGGCGAATGCCAGAAGAGCTCGGCATCCCCGCGGAAGTAATTGAAATTCGCACCCGCACGGGCATAACCGGCGAGATAATGCAAGTCCGGTGCCGCGTGCTTGACGGTCGCGACAAGGGCAGGATACTCATCCGCAACGTGAAGGGGCCGGTGAAAGTTGGCGACGTATTGATGTTGCGGGAATCCGAGCGAGAGGCGCGGGAGATTAGGGTGCCGTAGATGCCAGCGGTGAGGAAGTGCTCGTTCTGCGGCGGCCGGGTGGAGCCGGGCGCTGGCCTGATGCTAGCAAAGCGAGATGGCACAATCCTGTTTTTCTGTTCTTCAAAATGTGAGCGCAACCTGCAACTCGGAAGGAAATCGATAAAAGTCAAGTGGACCGAGCGCGCTCGGCGATTGAAGGCCAAGAAATGATCGAGCGCACATTTGTGATGATAAAGCCCGACGCGGTTTCGAGAGACCTTACAGAAGAGATAATCGGCAGGATCAAGCGGGCCGGGCTTCGCGTGGTTTCCATGCGGCAGATAAACATGGACCGCGCGAGTGCGGAGCGGCTTTACTCGGTTCACCGGGGCAAGGAGTTCTACGGGCGGCTGGTGGAATACGTGCTCTCTGGGCCGGTGGTGGTGATGCTGGTGGTGGGGGGGCGGGCGATATCGAGGATGCGCGAGTTGATAGGTGCAACCGACCCGGCAAAAGCAGCGAAGGGGACAATCCGGGGAGATTTCGGGCTGAGCCTGACCCAGAACACCATTCACGCTTCCGACTCCGCAGAGAGCGCCCAGCACGAGATATCAATATTTTTCCCAGAGGCGAAGGGTTAGACCAAAAATTTTTGTTTTTCGATAAAAGCACCCGGTGCAGACAGTTGTTATATATATAACAACTATTCCGGCTAAAGATGCAGCTCAACAATGTCTTTGTCGCGCAGCACGTAGTCGCGCGGCACTTGCTGCCCCGGGAAGCGGACGGACCCCCAAACCCTAGCGAACTTTAAATCATGCGCAAAGTCCTTGTGCACGGCTCGGGCGACATCGGCGACGGTTGAACCGCGGCGCAGCACCAGCGGGCGCTTTGCATGCTCTTCGTCCGGGCGCTTCGTGTAGATGCGGATTACATCAAGGTTGTCGAAAATTTGTCGTTTGATTTCCTCCGGCGAGCCTTCTCTTTTGGCCAGGAATATCGGGAACATCCCGCCGTAAGCGAATTTCAACTGAGCAAGCTTGTGGGCCGCCCCAGCCGCGTCTCCTTTGGTGGCAATGATGATTGACCTGCGATACACGATCGACTCGTCAAGGGCCTCTTCTACCTCTTCAGCGGTCGTTGGTTCTTCTATGTTCACGTCGGCATTGTGGATGCGGTGTTCCTGAAGTATCCGCTTTAGCTCGACCTCCCCGCCCTCGAAGAGTCCAGCGCCTTGAAGTTCTATTCCCCCGGTCTCCCTTCTGGTTATGTTGATTTTTGGCGGCGACTTGTTCAGTTTTACCCCGGCCGCCTCGAGCTCCCCGGTCAAGACCTCAACTTGTTTCACTGAATCCGCGGACAGATCGATGATGAGGGCAATAGTGTCGGCATTTCTCGCAACGCTCAGCGGCTGCGCCCCCAAGCCACGACCGATGTTCGAGCCCTCCACGATGGCGGGAACCTCCACTAGCTGGACCTGCACATCCTCGAAATGCATCATTCCCGGGACGGGCTCGCGGGTGGTGAACGGGTAGGGCGCAACTTCTGGCTGGGCCCCCGTGAGCATCCTGAGCAACGTAGACCTGCCGGAATTTGGCATCCCCAGCAGGGCGACTTGGGCAGCACCTTCCTTCTTCACGGCGAAACTCGGTCCGCCTCCGACACGCCGCGTTTGCTGCTTGCGCAATTCCTGCCGCAGTTTGGCCAAGCGCGTCTTGAGCGTCTTGAGCAGCCTCTCCGCTCCCTTGTGTTTGGGTGCAACGCGGATGAGTTCTTGGGTCGCAATGATTTTTTCCTCTACCGTCCTCGCGCTTGCGTACTTCTCCTCGGCCTTGAAATACTCCGGTGGCAGGTTGGTGGGCATTAATTCCCCAAGTGATAGTGTCAAAACTACTGAAAATCTTTTGCGAAAGGGTGGACAAAGACATACGCGAGGAGTGGAAGCCCATAGAAGTGGTCAAGCTAGCGCTCAAAACGACGATTGGATGAGTTTTTCCGATATTTCAAAGAGTGAAAATATTTCAATTTGAGTAAACAATCTATTTATAGAAGATGCGCGGTAAGTAATGGTTGGCGGGGATGGAAACCCGCAGAGGTGGCCGAACCGGAGCCCAAGGGCAACGGGGAGCCGCGGAAAAACGGGGGCGAAAAACCTCGGAAGGGCGCGGAAAAGGCCCAGGGAGGAATTGGGCCGAGGCAGCGACTGCGGGAAAAAGATCCTAACGCGAAAAGGTCAACGGACGCGGGGATGGTCGAGTTTCCGAGGTCCGTCGAAGAGAGTAGCGAAGGGATCGAAATCCTCGCCATTTTGTTTTAGGATGAAATCAGATAACGCAGATACTTGCCGAGCTTCCTGACCCCTATCGCGCGTATCAGGCTCGGGCTCCTTTTTATCAAACTCTTGAGCAACTTGGCGTGGTGGTCGAAGTTTGCCTCTTGCAGAACCAGCGAGCGCAACTCGGGAGCGGTGAGCAGTCTAAGCAGGGTGTTCAGCTCCTCGTCGGATAATTTTTGGAGGAGCCTGCGTGCCCGCAAACCGAGCTCGAACTCTCCGCCGAATTTTTGGAGTACCAACCGCTCGTATTCACTCAAAATTTTCGTGTTCACCTTTTTTTCAAGCGCGCGCGCGGCGACATCCGCAGCTATCTTTGCGCAAGACAAGCCGATATAAACACCGCCACCAGTCAGGGGTTTTACCTGCCCGCCAGCATCTCCGACCAAGAGGACGCGATCCGAGTACATTTTTCGCGTGAGGGGTTGTGGTATCAGACCAGCCGCGAGGTGCATGAGTTGGTTCACGTGTATTTTTTTGGAGGCCGCGGGGTGGTTTTTCATGAAATCAAAAAGTTTTGGCGAACCTTTGGTAGTGCCGAGGCCAATCCGGCATACTCCTCCAGCTGGCACTATCCACGCGAAGAAACCGGGGGCAATCTTGTTCCCGAAGTACATTTCCACACGGTCATGCACCACATCGGCTTCAGCTTCCACCTGAACGCACCGCGTGTAGCTTGAAGCCTTCAGCAGCCCCGCTTCTCTCGCTACAAACGATGCCGGGCCATCAGCCCCTATCACGAGGCGGGTTTCGAGTTCATCTTTTCCATCGATTTTTCTTATTTTTACCGCGGTTTTCTTTCCGAGCGAAAGGCCAACGCATTTGGTCTTGAGCATGAGGGTCGCGCCAGCTTTGCCAGCGGCTACCGCCCGCTCTTTGTCGAAAGCCGCCCGGTCGATGGCGATGGCCTCAGCCTTTCCGCGCGTCAGGGTGATGGGCTCTCCGGAGGGTGGATACAGAACAGCGCCACGGAGCTTGTCGAGGGCCCATCTCCCGGGCTTGATTTTTAGCTCTTTCAGCCCGCCGAGCCCAAGAATGCCGGTGCAGCTGACGGGGTTGCCGATCTCCGCGTGCTCCTCGACGATCGCGACGTCAAACCCGCGCCTGGCTAAAAGCTCACCCATGAAGCAGCCTGCTGGACCGCCACCGACTATAATTGCATCGTGCATACCATCCGTGCAAGATTTAAGGTCTAAGTAAATAGTTCTAACGAGTGGGACAATGCTTGTGGAAATCGGCTACGTGCTGCTGGGTTTGTTCATTCTTTTCGTCCCGGGCTTTTTGCTCACGCTGGTGTTCTATCCTAAGGTTGGGCAGCTGGATTTCTGGGAGCGCATAGGCGTGAGTGCGGGACTCGGCGTACTCGTGCTAATCTACGTGGGCGTCGTGTTGGCCAAGCCCGAGTGGAAAATGCTTACGCTGACGCCATTCGTCGCGGTGGTCGTGGCTTTCAGTTGTGTATTCGCCGGGATCGCGTATTGGCGCGGCGGATTCAGAGTTTTGACGACATACGTGCGTACGGTTCTGCGGGCGGTTCTGAGGCAGAAACCGAAGCCACAACAGGCGCGGCCAGCAGAGGAACAACCCAAACGTTGAAAATTGGGAAGCGGTGCACGTGTTCAAGTACAAGCAAGTCATCGTCGTTAGGGCCGACCTCGACATGAGCGCTGGAAAGCTTGCCGTCCAGGTGGCTCACGGTGCAATTGCTGCGGCCGAGAGAGCTAGGCGGGAAAAGCGCGATTGGTTCGACGCATGGCTTCACGAGGGGCAGAAGAAAGTCGTCGTCGAGGTAGCGGGTGATGAGGAGTTGAACAAGCTACGGGGGCAGGCGGTTGAACTCGGTATCCCCAGTGAGCTGATACAGGACGCTGGCCTCACCGAGCTGCCCCCCGGAACCACGACGGTGCTGGCGCTCGGCCCCGCGCCAAACGAGCTCATTGACAAAGTGACGGGCGCGCTGTCTCTGTTGTAGGTGTTGTCATGAAAATTTCTGATATGGGTGAGCGGGCACTTGTAGAGCTCGCGCGGAAAATATGCAAGCGGGGGCCGCGCATCAAGGTTGGCATAGGCGATGATGCTGCGGCGGTAGACATAGATGGCAAATACTTGGTTGCCACCACAGACATGCTCGTCGCCGGGACGCACTTCCCCCGGGGCATGACGGCCGCGCAGATGGGCCTCAAGGCGGTCGTCGTTAACCTCAGTGATCTGGCCGCGATGGGTGCTGAGCCCCTCGGCCTGATTTTCTCGGTCGGCATGCCCCGAAATTTGGACGTGAGGTTCGTGAAAGAGATGTTACAGGGGATGGACAGGGCCGCGCGTTCCTATAACACATACGTTGTCGGGGGCGATCTTGATGAGGGCAGTGAGATAACCATAGCCGGCGCAGCCTTCGGTCTGGCGAGAAAGGGACAGCTCCTAACCCGCTCTGGGGCTAGGCCTGAGGACCTGATTGCGGTGACGGGCAAGCTGGGCGCGGCTTCGGCGGGCCTGAAAATGTTGTTGGATAGAAGCCCCACGAAGGGCTACGGGCGGCTGGTGAGGGCACAGCTTGAGCCGCGGGCCAGGGTGAAAGAGGGGCAAGTGCTCGCTAAGAGCGGCAGCGTGACTTCAGCGATAGACATAACAGACGGCTTGGCCGCGAACGCCTGGCAAATATCGCGCATGAGCAAGGTCAAGATGATTTTGGACTACGAAAAGCTACCAGTGGACCTAGCCGCCGAGAAATTCGCACGTTCTCGCGGTCTTGACGTTGATAATTTCTCGCTCTTCGGCGGCGAGGACTTCGAGCTGCTTTTCACGGTGAGGCCGCCGGGGTGGGAAAAAGTTCGGCGAGCGCTCAAACGCGTCGGTGGTAGGGCCGCCATAATTGGGCTAGTTGAAAAGGGGCGAGGGGTGTTCATTAGAAGGCGCGGCAAGCTAAGAAGTCTGCCGGATCGAGGATATGAGCATTTCGTGCGAGCGTAAACCTTCTCAACCTAGACCTCCGCAACCCTCATAATTAACGATTACCTTGTGTTTCTGGGGTTGACAAGTTGGATCTGCGCGCGCTCATAGATGGCCTGGGCACCCATTCGAAAAAAGTCCTCTTGGCGTTGCAGGGGTTCAAGGGAGAAGTGGACACCGCCGACATCGCGGAGCGAACAGGCCTCGACCAAGCAGCGGTGATGCGCGGCGCCCTGACTTTGACCCAGCACGGTTTGGCCCGAATGTCAGAGCGGAAGTTATCCATCGCGTCCGCAACTCCGGAGGGCAGCGAGTATGCGAAGCGCGGTTTGCCAGAGAGGCGGATGTTGGAGGCGCTGGCCAAGGGTGGGCCGGATCTCGCGAGCGCGATTGCGAACCGCGCCGGCGTCACAAAGGAGCAGGCATATGTCTCGCTCGGCTGGCTCAGGCGCAAGGGGTGGTCGGAGTTCACCAAGCAGGCCGACCGAACCGTTTTGACGATGACGAAAGCCGGAGAGGCGGCACTCTCACAAAAGTTCGCCGACGAGGTGCTGCTCGAGAAACTTTCCGCCCGCGATATCCCGGTGGGCGAAATCTCGGCAGAACTCAAGGAAGCGCTCGGCACTCTCGTCGAACGAAAGCTCGCGAGCGTCGAGGAAAAAGTCCAGCGAAAGCTCACGCTCACGGACTTGGGCGAGCAGGCCCTGGCCCTGGGCATCGAGATAAAAGAGGAGGTGACCGAGCTCACCCACGAGCTGCTCGTGAGCGGCGGGTGGCGCAACGTCGAGTTTCGGCGGTACGATGCCAAAATCCCGGGCACGCCAGTTTATCCGGCGAAGATTCACCCGCAGCAGCAGGTCATCGACGAGCTTCGGGAAATCTTGCTCGAGATGGGCTTCGTCGAGATAAAGAGCCTGCTCGTGGAGTCGGAGTTTTGGAACTTTGACGCACTTTTCCAGGCCCAAGATCACCCGGCGCGGGAAATCCACGACAGCCTCTCGCTGTCAAAACCCGAGCGGGCCAAACTGCCAGCCACGTTGTTGAAGCGTGTTGCAGAGGCTCACGAGGTTGGGGTCGCGGGCTCGAGGGGGTGGGGCTACAAGTTCAACCCGGAGATAAGCGCACGCCCGGTGATGTGCTCCCAGACGACGGCCGCGACGGTGCGCTATCTGGCGGGCAGGCCCAAGCCGCCGGTAAAGATTTTCTGCACCGACCGCGTCTACCGTCACGAAAAAATCGACTACAAACACCTCGCCGAGTTCTACCAGTGTGAAGGAATAGTGATGGCCCCCGAGCTGACGCTGCGCGACATGCTCGGCTACCTCAAGCAGATTTTGCTGAAGATGGGGCTGCCGAAGATAAGGTTCAGGCCCGGGTATTTTCCGTACACCGAACCCTCTGTCGAAGCCGATGGATATCTCCAAGAAAAAGGGGAATGGGTCGAGCTGTTGGGCGCGGGGATGTTCAGGCCCGAGCTGCTCCGCCCGCTTGGAATTCGCTACCCGGTTTTGGCTTGGGGAATCGGTCTGAGCAGGTTGATGATGATAAAGCTAGGCATTGAAGACATCAGAAATTTGTTCGGCAATGACTTGGAGCAGTTGAGCAAACGGAGGTTAATTTGATGCCGACGGTGAGCGTCAGTCATCGCGATGTCTGCAAGCTGCTGGGGAGGCAGATAGGCTTTGAGAAGCTGTGCGAGCGGCTGTCCCTCCTCGGCGTGGAAGTCGATGAAATCGTTGGAGATGAAATCAAGCTAGAAGTTGCACACAACCGCCCCGACTTGCTAGGCCCAGAAGGTGTGGCGAGGGCACTCAAAGGGTTTTTGGGTGTGGAGGTCGGGCTGCCCAAGTACGAGCTGCGGAGCTCTGGCGTTGTTGTCGAAGTTGACGACAGCACTCGGGCGATCAGGCCGTACATAGTCGCCGGTGTTGTCGAAGGGGTTCGCTTGAACGACGAGAACGTCGCGGCCCTCATGCAGATACAGGACAAGCTGCACGACACCCTCGGCAGGAATCGCCGCCGTGGCTCGATAGGCGTTTACGATCTCGACAAAATCAAGCCGCCGGTGCGGTACACGACGACTTTGCCCGAGGGGCTCCGCTTCAGGCCTTTGGACCTTGACCGGGAATTGACGCCCGCACAAATATTGAAGGAACACCCGAAGGGAGCGCAGTACGGAGGTATCATGCAGGGCTGGAGCCGCTATCCACTGCTAATAGACTCGGCCGGGGTGGTGCTATCGATGCCGCCGATCGTTAACAGCGAAGATACGCGGGTGACGGGCGACACAAAGCGATTGTTCATAGACGTAACCGGCGATGACGAGCGGGCGGTGAATCGAAGTCTAACGATAATGATGACGGGCTTGGCGGAGCGCGGTTTCGGCCTGCAATCGGTCGTGGTAAAATATCCAACGAGGGGCGTCCGTACGCCCAACCTCAAAGTGGCTAGACAACGGTTGAAGGTGGCCGCGGCGAATGAGTTTTTGGGCCTAGATTTGAAGCCGAGAGATGTCGTCGCGCTCCTGAAGCGGATGCGTTTCGATGCAACTCCGGCAGATGGTGAGGTTTTGATGGTTTCAGTCCCCCCCTATCGGAGCGACGTGATGCATGATGTAGATTTGATTGAAGACCTCGCGATCGCCTACGGCTACAACAAGCTGACCCCGACTCTGCCAAACGTCGTGACGGTCGGGGAAAAGCACCCGATTGAGAGGTTAAGCGGGAAGGCAAGGGCCGCGCTGACGGGCCTCGATTTCATGGAGGTGATGACGTACACCCTTACGAATCCCCAAATCAACTTTAGCCTCATGCGCACGAGCGGCGAGGCGGCGGTGATAGCGAACCCGATTTCCGAGGAGTACACGATTCTGCGCACTTGGTTGGTCCCGAGTTTGCTATCGGTCCTGCGCGCGAACAAGCGGAACCCTCTCCCGCAACAGCTCTTTGAAGTGGGCGATGTAGTGCAGCTTTCTCCCGAAGCCGAGACAGGAGCGATCAACGTGCGCCGCATTGCGGCCGCGACCATCGGTGGGCAGGCCAATTTCACATACATCCGGGCGATTGCAGAGGCGCTTTTGCGCGAGTTGGGCGTAACCTGTGAACTAAGGGCAACGGAGCATCCGAGCTTCATTGATGGCAGGGCCGCGGAGTTTTTGGTGAAAGGCAAGCGCATTGGCGTAATGGGAGAATTGCATCCGGAGGTCATCCTCGGATTCGAGCTGGAGCACCCGGTTGCGGTGTTCGAGCTGGATTTGCTGGGCTGAACTCGGCAAGCTTATTTAACAGAAAAACGCAATTTTATTTGTGATGAAGGGACATCCGCGGGAATCGAGGAGCTGGCGCGATTCGTGAGCGCTGGTGCATCACCGCGGGAACACCCGAGCAACTGCCGGGAAAAAATCGTGCCAAAATTGGGTCCTTCGGGGAGCATTATTGGCGGGAACACCTAGCGTTGACCTGAAGACAACCCTGGTGCGGAACACCGGCAGAGGCCCCCGAGAAAACCCGTCATCGAGGGTTAGCGGGTGAAGGACGTCGAAAAGACAGTCAATGAAGCTCGCTGTTAGTTGTGTCGGGAACATCGGGGGCCAGTTTCAAAACCTTATCTCGCAAGTTTTGACGTGGCGCCTCACGCGTTTGGCTAGCTTTTCCAGCTCTTCACGGGAGTAAGGCCTCGACGTTTCAAATTTCTTGTTGATGGTAGTTTTTGGCACGAATTGCTGTAGCACGTATTTTTTTGCGCCCTTGAGCTGTTTGGCAATTGTGATGGTGTCCTCGCTGCTCAACAATTTTGGCACAAAAGTAGTTCTCATCTCATATTCAACCTTGCCCCGCTTGAGGATTTCTATGCTTTTGATTATTTTTTCGAGTACCTCCTCATCTCTGATTCCCGTCGCGGCATTGTATTTTTCCTGCTCAAGGGGGGCCTTGACATCGAGCGCAACATAGTCAACGAGTTTTCGCTTGATTAGATCCTTGAGCATCTCTGGATCGGATCCATTCGTTTCTAGCGCAATCAAAAATCCAAGTTTCTTAACCTTCTCGATAAATTTTGGCAGACCGGCATGAATCGTGGGTTCGCCGCCCGTGATTGCGAGGCCGTCGAGCCACTTTTTCCTGTTTTTGAGAAAATTCAACACATCTTTTTCAGAGATCGAAGGCAACGATTTTGGTTTAAGCACCAAGGCGCGGTTATAACACCAAGGGCACCTAAAATTACAGCCGCCAGTGTGGACGACCGCAACAGCCTTGCCTGGGTACTCGATTAAGGAGAGAGGGATAAGGCCTTTGAACTCCATCGGCTCGCCCATTACCGCCTACCGCGGAACTCTTTTTTCAGCGCGGTCTTTTCGTCGTACTCAACGCGTTGCCTGAACTCCTCCTGTTTGCCGATGTGCCAGTTCTGCACCGGCCTGTAGTAGCCGACGACGCGCGAGTAAATCTCAGTAGCCTCGCCACAGCGCGGACACTTTGGATGTTCGCCAACGAGGTAGCCGTGGTTCCTACATATGGAGTAGGTCGGCGTGATGGTTATGTAAGGCATGCGAGTGTTATACATCACCTTTTTGACGAAGCGCTTGCAAGCCTCGCCCGAGTTCATGCGCTCGCCCAAGAAGACGTGAAACACCGTCCCGCCGGTGTAAAGCGTTTGTAACGCCTCTTGGTGCTCTATTGCGTAGATTACATCGGCCGTCTTGTTCACAGGCAGCAGCGTGGAGTTGGTGTAGTAGGGTGTTTTTTTACCCGCCGTTATAATTTTTGAATACTTCTTTTTATCGAGCCTCGCGAGTCTGTGACTGCAACCCTCAGCCGGCGTTGCCTCAAGGTTGTAGAGGTTCCCAGTCTCCCGCTGATACTCGCGGAGCTTGTCACGCATGAATTTTAAGACTTTAATCGCGAATTCCTTAGAGGTCGGCGCTGAGATATCCTCACCTAACATGTTGAGACAGGCTTCGTTCATCCCGACCAAGCCAATCGTCGAGAAGTGATTCTCAATTGTATCCAAATAGCGCTTGCTGTACGGCATCAAGCCCATTTTCATGTTTTTTGCAACTACCCTGCGCTTTATTTCCAAAGACTTTTTTGCCAAGTCCATGAGGTTCTCAAGACGTTCGAAAAAATTTTGCTCATCCTTCGAGAGATAGCCCAAGCGGGGCATGTTTATTGTAACCACGCCCACGCTTCCCGTCTGGTCGGCCGAGCCGAAGAGGCCGCCGGTGATATTTCGCTTGAGCTCTCGCAAATCCAGCCTCAAATGGCAGCACATCGAGCGGATGTCATCTGGCTTCATGTCCGAGTTGATGAAGTTGGCGAAATAAGGTAGCCCGTATTTTGCGGTCATATCGAAAAGCAGAGCCGCGTTCTCCGAGCTCCAATTGAAGTCGCGCGTTATGTTGTACGTTGGTATTGGAAAGGTGAAAGGCCGCCCTCGCATGTCGCCCTCAGAGTAAACATCGATGAAGGCGCGGTTGATGAGGTCAAGCTCGTGCTGGTAGTCGCCGTAGGTTTCGTCTAGCAGTTTTCCTCCCACCACGATTCGCTCGTCTTTCACGTCTTTCGGGACGAACCAGTCGAGCGTGATATTTGTGAAGGGACTTTGGCCACCCCAGCGAGAGGCGATGTTCATGTTGTAGACGAATGTTTGGATGGCTTGCTTGACTTTCGGGTAGTCCAGTCTATCTTTTCTGATAAATGGCGCAAGGTAAGTGTCCACCGAATTGAAAGCCTGCGCGCCCGACCACTCGTTCTGTATGGTGCCCATGAAATTGGCCATCTGCAGAAGAGCAGCGTCAAGGTGTTTGGGCGGGCGGGATTCTATTTTCCCAGGTACTTCGTTGAATCCTTCGGTTAGAAGTTTCTTCAACGACCATCCGGCACAGTACCCGACCAGCCCCATGTAGAGGTTGTGGATGTGAAAGTCGCCGGCGGCGTGGGCCTTTGCTATTGGCGCAGGATAAACTCTTGATAGAGTGTAAGCAGCAACGGCTTCACCAGCGAGCTTGAAAAATACAGAGGAAAAGGAATAAGACAGATTTGCGTTTTCCCTTATCTCCCAGCGCGCTTGTTTTACGTAATCGTCAACGATTTTTCTAACATCTATCTTTGCTCCCATTTCCAGCCCCAATTAAAATTAGTGGCAACGTTAAATAAGCCGTGCCTGCTTTTTCTTCGTTTCAACGCGTCGCGCCGTCTCCCAAGACCTTCGGGCGAATTCCGGCAGCTTGCCATGTTCGCGCACCCATCGCTCGAGGAAGGTGATCGTTCGCGGGTCAGAGCTGTAACCCGAGCCGAAGTCACCGTAGCGTTGGTGTAGTTCCACGATGCGTTGGTCTCGCCTGACCTTCGCAATGATAGAAGCGGCCGAAACTGCCACATATTTGCGATCGGCGAAGTTCTCGACTACAAGCTTCGGCTTCGTTCGCATGTGTCGCTGGAGCCTCTCCTCAAACATGTTTGGATTTGGGTCTGTTGAATCCACGTACGCGATTTTTGGCTTCAGGCGGTCGATAATTTTCGCAAAATTCATGGCTTCAATCTCGTTGAGGTTGATTTTTTTGACCAGCCTGAGATCATCGATTTCCGCAGGCGAAAGCTCAATAACTTCGATTTTCAGAGCTTTTTCTCCGATCAGTCGAGCGAGCGCTTCGCGCCTGCCCGGGCTGAGAAGCTTGGAATCTTTGACACCGGCCGCTTTGAGTTCTTCAAGCGTTTCCGGCTTGAACATCGCGCCGCAAAGAACCATATTTCCGAACACTGGTCCGCGGCCAGCTTCGTCCACGCCCGCCATCATAATTTTCCCTCAATTTAGCAAGGACTGACATTTGCTTAAACACATCGCTTGACGAAATTTACCCACGCTGTTTTTATATATCAAACCCCTTAGTAATCTTGGTAACCGGGGAGTGGTTGAGATTTCAGATGCCGTTGATGTTCATGCAGTAGTTGGCGCGGTAGTCGTGTTTACAATTATCGGCGCGGCAGTTTTTGGGGTTTATTACTTCGGGTTTGCGAGGCCAGCCGCGGCAGAGCTTGATCAGGCCAAGACAGCAGCGCTTGGCAACCTAAGCCAAACTCTCGGCTCGGTCGGCACGGACCAAGCGTCAACCGCAATTTCGGGTTTTAGCACACAAATTCAAGCGGCAGGTTCAAAGAGCGAGGTGAGCTCGATTCAAGCGGAGGCGGCAGCGGTCTACCAGCGTGAGCTGAAGCGCAAGAGTCTGCTTGATAAGGTCACCACGGCCGTCACCGGCGTTTATTACTCAACCGCCGATGTGCCGGCCCTCGCAACCCTCGCAACTACCCTCAGGGGAGAGATAAACGCCAAGACAACACTCACCGAGCTGCAGAGCTACGAACTTGCAGGCACCATCGACACCCGGGCCACCTCCACTTGGCGGAGCTATTTCACCGAGCTCCTCTCGGGCATGGGGGAAAACATCGTCATGAAGCGCCACAACAGCTCGACGTACTGGGAAGGAATGTCGAGGGATGACGCACTCGCACTCGTCGAAAGTTCCATTTGGTCAGCCCTGTATAAACTGGACTTTGAAAACACCGTTTACGTCGAAGTGCCAGTCACAGACACCTTCGCCCGAACCCCAACCATCAAAGCGAATTCCGTGATCAACATCTACGTGTACGATTCAACGACTGGCGACATGACGCCCCTGTACGGGAATGCGACGGTTCGCAGCGTGATATATTCCACAACAGACCTCGCCTCCATAGCGTGGACTCTGACCGATGGCAGCACCTCGTACTCGTACTCGACGAACGTGTGGGAGGCCATCAAAGCTGCTGCGGCGGGGAGCTCCCAAGCAACTAGCGTAAGCTGGCAGAACTACGTCGACGATGTCTTAACGTATGCCCAAAGTGCAGGTGTCGGAAGTTTCACGGCATCTCCGATCTACATGGTGCGGGTGACCGAGGAGGCCGGCAGGCTTATTCTAGAATACGAGCTGCACGAGTCCACGACGAAAGATGTTATCCTAGTTGCACAGGTCGCGTAGGGCACCGAAAGAGTGGCTCGGTGGTGCCATGCCAAACAATTTTTTGGTCACTGGCCGCCCCGGTAGCGGCAAGACCTCGGTCATCGAAGGCGCTATTAAAATTCTTCGTGAGAGCGGCCTCAAGGCAGGCGGGCTCTATTGCCCCGAGATCCGGGAAGGCGGAGAGAGGCTCGGTTTCAAGATAATCGACCTCATGGCGGGGGAGGAGCGCATTTTGGCGCATGTCAACCAACCAACCGGCCCCCAAGTGAGCAAGTATCGCGTGAATGTGAAAAACGTTGACGAAATGAGTGAAGCGGCAATTCAACGGGCGCTCGGTGAAGCCGATTTTATTGTCATCGACGAGATCGCGCCGATGGAGATGCGCAGCGAGGGTTTCAAGCGCGCAGTCCGAGCAGCGCTCGATTCAGATAAACCACTTCTCGCGATTGTTCACCAACGCACGACGGCGGGATTTATTGGCGACGTAAAAGCGCGCCCAGATGTCAAGATTTTTGAGGTGACGGAAAAAACGCGGGAGAAGCTGCCAGGCCAGCTGGCGGGGTTAATAATCGCAGCGCTTTGAGATGGTTGTGCCGATCGCCTGTAGGTTCACGTGGACGATACCATATCGTGACTGGTAAATGCTAAAACGAACTCGGCCACGTTTTATGCAAACACGATTTTTTGTTATTTTGGCGGATTAAAACCTATTTCCACAAATTTTTCCGCAAATTTGACGGTGCAGGAGCAGCAATATGCTTAAATCATCCACACCGAGTATAAGTGGAGGGTGAAGATGATCGAATTTACCGGCACATTGGGCCTGACAGTTGGGCTCTTGATCGTCGTGGCGTTGTTCTATTACATAAACAAGGGAAAAATCGACCTCGGTGTTCGGCTCCTGCTCGCGGGCGCCGCGTTCCTGCTGGTGGCCCTCGGAATTGGGCTCATAGGCACGGTCCTCGACACCTCCGGCAACACCGTCTTGGGTGAACAGATCCGTAACGCCTCCGTGTACATAGGCTACACGTTGAGTGCGATCTGCATCGTCGTCGGGGCCCTGATAATCGCGCTGAAGAACCTGCTCGTGCGGAAGTAGTGGATTTGGTGCAACCCTCCAGCGCATCACAACTAAAAAAATAAATGCAGAAAAACCGCAGAATAATCGGTGCTTGCTTGAAAAACCACGCGCTTGAGCTGCTCGCGAGGGAACTGAACAACGGCCGGAGGTGCCCGACCGACCTATGCCTAGCGACTGGCCTGCCCAGCTGGAAGGTTTCACGCTTGCTAAGGCGTGCCGAGAGCTTGGGTTTGACGAGGTCATCTAACGAGCTCAGGTTCGAACGCGGGCGCCCGCAGAAGTACTTCGAGCTGACTGCGGATGGCAGGCGGTTCTTCTCGAGGGCGGTGGGGTAGCCTATGCAAAAAGTTCGGGATGATTGCAGAGGAGCTGGAGGCTCTATGAGCTTGTGGCCGAGCGGAGCGAACTTTAGGATGGATAATATCGAAAGTACGACAAGAGAGTCCTACTTGAAAAATCATTTCAACTTCCTCAATGCTTTACCAAGAGGGGCTGTTTCACCCCTCTCATGCTCCCTCATGGCCTCTCCGAGTGCCGCCCTGTCGTCCCAGCTGGCTTTCTCAGACGATAATAGCAAATCCAGCAACTCTCTCGAGGACAAAACCTTAACCGAGGATTGCCGTTTCAACGCCTTATCGCCGGAGAAAATGGGACAGCCCAATTTCAAAGCCAACGCGAGATATTCGAAATCCTTGAAGTGCGGAGATACCTCCCTGCCCTTCGGTAGAAAATCGGCGAATTGCGAGGATGGTACGAGATTTATTTCCCCCATCAAAAATCCAATCACTTCGTTAAATTCGTCCCCGGATAATTTGGTTTCCCTCGACAGTTCTTCCATGTGGTTTTCGACCTCCACCATCAAAAACTCGGGGGCGACAAATTCGAATTTCCTGAAGATATGGTTGAGCAAAAACACGTCGAACGTTACACCCTTCTTGAGCAAGGCGGATACGACGATGTTCGCATCCACGACGAGCAGCATCCCTGATCACAACATTTTCCCGTATCTTTTCGCCAGGGATTCGCTTATCTTGGTCGATAGCTCTAAGGCTTTTTCCTCCGTCAGCTCACTCTTGGACACTATTCTCCTCAGCCTAGCGAGCCTTTCGAACTCTTCTTTGACCAACCTGCTCGCCAGCAACGATAGCATGGTTTCTGGAATCTCCTTCATCTCCAGTCCCAGGTCCTCGGGAATCTTGACAGTAATTTCGACCATTTCCACCACCGAGAATGATTTTGACGAAGAATCCTTAAATAGCCTCCGTCGGGTCGATGGCGTATGGCTCGGAGGGACCACTTGGTGTGGAACATGAGGAAAAGCACCAAAAGGAGGGCAGTCGTGCGGGATGAAGGAAGTGCTCAGGCCTTGCTCGTGCTCGCGGTCGTGGCGTTCATGGTGGGGGCCGGAGCTGCGGCGTTCGTCGGGGGTGTCGGTGTTCCAAAGGTATTTCTGCTTCAGGGCGGAGGAGGCGGAAGCGACCCGAGCTTCGTTGACAACACCTACGAGAACTTCAGACAAGGGATAAGCGAGAACACGACCGTGCGGTGGGTGGACTATGAAAATAACGACAGGCTCTACACAAGTGGCGACGTGAGGCTTGCGCCCACAGGCCCAGGCTCGTGGGCCTCCAAGAGTTCTTCCCCTGCTGATTCGGATTACCAAGGAATAGCCGTGGCTGGGGCGGGGGCTTACCTCTACTGCGTCAAAGGGCCGCTAGCATATCGCTACGATCCTAGCACTGATACGTGGAGTGACGCAGCGATGGCCGATCCCCCCCAGCCGGACGGGTCCGCCTTCAAAGCCGGTGCCACACTCACTTGGGACAACGGCGACTACCTCTATGCCATGTTCGGGGCAGCAGGGAATGAGAACCGAAGGTGGTTCTACCGCTACAGCATCTCGGGCAACTCCTGGACGCAGCTGGAAAACACCCCTCTGAACGGAAGAGGCCACAGTCAAGGGGCGGCAGACGCGTCGGCATGGGTGCCGGGCTCCGTGCTTGGAACAACCGGCGATTACATATATGCAATAGCAGGTGACCACGATACCGTAACTGACACCGCCTTCGTACGTTATAGCATTTCAGGCAACACCTGGGAATCTGTGACATGGAACCCTTCTTGGACCACAGCGGACGACGGGGCATCGCTCGTTTGGACCGGCGGCATCTACCTCTACGCTCTGCGCGGGGAGTGGGATGAAGACGTGCCCAGCGACAACTTCGCACGGTTCAAGCTCACGGACAACACATGGACAGACATGGACGGGCTGTTTCCTTTGGAGCCAGGCGGCATCGGTGATGGGGCCTCACTGGCGTGGCTCGGGGACAACAACTACATCTACGCTTTCGGTGGAGGTTCGGTGAATGATACTGCTGTCCCCAGAGATGACAACTTTTACCGCTACAGCATTGCAGATGATTCTTGGGTGCAACTCGCAGACATTCCCTTCAAGACTGGTTACTACCTGAGCGGTAGACTGGGTGTGGTTAACGGCAAGCTCTACTGCTGGGCGGGTGAAACAGAAGGGGCAGGTGCTGATGCAGATCCTCTTGCGGTCTTCAATCCCACCTACTACATCCAGGGGCGCTTCACCTCTCGCGTGTTTGACGCGGGTCAGGTGGTGCAGAGCTGGGACAACATCTCCTGGAGCGCGAGCACGCCGAGCTATACGGTGGAGGAGAACGACAACGTCGGGGCGGAGCCGGAGACGCTGATCGATGATAACTCGCGCGTGGGGCTTGAGGTGGGCGGCACCATCACCGACACGCGGACGCAGGACGGCTACAGGAGCTTCGCGGAGAACAACGTCGGCCCCAGCAACACCTACCCAGAGTACGCGACGAGTTCGGGGGGATCGAGCAGTTTCTCGAACCAGGCGAACGTAACGGGGACGCCGGACGGTCAGTACTCCTCCATAAATACCGGCACGGCAGAAAACATCGCAACAGACCTAGTCATAAGCGAGGTGCAGATAGCGGGAGCTACTACAAATGATGATTTTGTGGAAATCTACAACCCGACTAATTCTGACATCAACTTGGGGAGTTACCAAGGCAGCTACATCAGATTGGTTAAACGCACTAAAACAAGGACAACTAACACACCATTGAAATCATGGAGTGGCGAGACGGCAATTGTCCCAGCCCACGGTTATTGGCTGTGGGCCAATAGCGGCTGGACTCCCCCAGTGACCCCAGACTCGACTACAGCTGGATATATTGCGGCCGATGGCAGCATTGCTCTTGAGATAGGCACGAGCGGCACATACGTAGATCGACTCGCTTACGGTAGCGGACATACGGCTCCATTAGTAGAGGGCACGGCATATCCCACAAATCCAGCTGCTAATAGAAGTCTTGAGCGCAAAGCCCAATCTGGCTCAACTCAGGCGAGCATGGAAGGTGGTTCTGACAACAACAACGGCAATGGCTATGACGAAAATAACAACGCGAATGACTTCATATATCGAAATGCTTCAGAGCCCCAGAATTCGTCTAGCACGAGTGAAACACCGCCAACTGGCGCATCCGACGGCGACAACATCTACGCTGAGGGCTTCGACAACAACGAGTCTGGCACGATAACCAAGGTCACCCTGAAGATGGAGTACAAGGTCAGTGCCGCCTCGACCGACGACAACTTCGTGATCAAGTACACGCTCGACAACGTGACCTTCGGCGATACCACTTACCCCTTCACCCCGACCGCCACCTCCGACGCCACAGTCAGCGTGGACGTCACCTCCGACCGTACTTGGACTTGGGCTGACATCGGCAAGCTCCGCATCTGGTGCTTCTATGATCAAGTAGGCACAGCGGACGGCTGGACGGGTTACATCGACGCAATTTACGTGGAGGTCATCACAGGCACCGTTCAGTATTATCTGCGCTGGGAGCACCAGATCGAGAACGTCGCTACGGGCTGGGAAAACTACTACGTCAAAATAAAGGGCTACACGGGCGGCGACTCCGAGAACGTGGTGGTCGCCATCTGGGACAACGCGAACAGCCGCTGGGAGAACCTCGACAACCTCACCACGACGGAAAAGACGATCACGAAGACGATTCTGGGCTCCCAGATCTCGAACTACCTCCGCGGCGAGAACATCCACATCAAGTACGAGTCTGCGGACAACACCGACTCGACCCAGACTACCGTCTATATCGACCTCTGCATCGCGCAGCAGGAGAACGTTTACGAGACCTCGATAAAGTTCCAGATCGCCGCGAACAACGACAACGCCACTTGGAACTTCGTTGGGCCAGACGGGACGACCGCGACCTATTTTGAGACTTCCCCGGCGGACCTAACGGGCATAGGCGACAACCGCTACATCAAGTACCGCGCCTACTTCACGAGCGAGGACAACACCCTCACACCCGTGCTCGACTGGGTGCAGATAAGCTACACGACTGGCGCGCCCACCATTCAAGTGACGCTCGACAACTGGCCCGTGTGGACTGGCCTCACGAAGGGCGCCGACAACGACAACGCCAACGTCGACAACGGTTTTCCCTTCAGGGTGATCATCTCCACTACCGCCACGGTCAACGTTTCGTTCGGCGGCACCGACCTCACCAACCAGACCTACGGCGGCTACTCGATACCCGTGGGCAACATCTGGGTGGACAACGATGGGGGCACGATAAATCCGGCAGGCGAGAACTGCTTCCAGCTCAAGGACTGGACGGCCGAAAACGTCCCGGTGCCGTGGATGCAGGGCGTTGGGTCCGGAACCTACTACGCATACTTCTACATCTCGACGGCGGACAACCAGCACGCGGGCGACTACACAGGCACGCTTTACGTGAAAGTTGATGCGGCGTAGAGTTCCTAAACGTTGAATCCGGCTTGCAAGAAACTTGTCTCAGCGGCTAGGGCCGCTCAGGTCCGCGAGGTTTAGGTGACCGCACAGGTTTCTCGACGACTAACTGCCTGATAACGCTCTCAAACCCCTCAAGGTTCCAGCATATCTGCCCATTTTTAAACTATCTGTGGTGCAGATACTCTTCTATTTTTAAAGCAAGGGGAACGTATTTAAAGAGAACAGAAAAAATGACGAGCCCTGCTTTGAGAGTGGTGCAGATAGTCCTAACGGCGAGAAGCCGTTTCCAGTTTCAAATGAATATCCGGGAATTATTGCTCGATCGGCTGCAAAAGCCACTTCCATACGGGTAAAAACTTCACTTTTTTGCCATTGAATTTCTCTCCGCCTTCCTGATCGTATGTTATGACGAGCAAATTTTGACACCTCAACTCTTTGCCGGCCTCTACCAGAGATTCGAACTCCCTCTTCTTCACGTCCGGATCAGAGATATCGTGACAGACCTGAATCAACTGTCTGACTCTCGCCCCCCGCTTGAGAACGAAATCAACCTCATGCCCCCGTGAGTTTTTGAAATAGTAGACCCCGGTATCGTGCCTTCCCGACACTCTGTTGAAAAGCTCCGTACACACGACATTTTCCAGTAATCTTCCGAGATCCTTCGTTAGCCTGAAGCTTATGAAATTGGCAAAGCCGTGGTCGACAACATAGACCTTCTTCGGAGCTATGATTTGTTGCTTCAACTTGAATGAAAACCTTTCTATCACATGGATTAAAAACGCCTGCTCCAAGTAATCCACATAGTTTTTTACCGTGTGAACATCTTTTACGCCCGTTACCCTGGATAATTTCGAGTATGTGAACTCGGATGAGAAATTAGAAACAAGGTACCTTGCGAGTTCCCTGAAGCTCCTCTCGTTCCTTATCTCATGTCTTCGTATGCAATCCTTGTTCACTATGTCCTCGTATATGTTAACGACTATCTGCGAGCCGAATTTCAGATATTCGGGAAAACCACTTCCCTCTAAATATTTTTCAAGTTCTCTCTTCACCTTTGCGATATCCTCTGTTAGATAGATATCTGGTTTGAAGCTCAGAATTTCCCTGAAGGAAAAGGGAAACATGAACACATCTATATGTCTCCCCGTTAACGCGGTCGCAAGTTCCCCGCTTAACAATTGAGAGTTGCTCCCCGTGATCACGACTTTCTTTGTTCTCCTCAACCTGTTTGCGAACAATTCCCAATTCTCAACGTTTTGCGGCTCGTCCAAAATGATAAAATCAACCTCCCCGTAAAGCTCGTAAAAGGCCTGGAGTATTTTGTTCAGATCTCTCCCCCTCACCCCCACCAGCCTTTCGTCGTCGAAATTTATGTGACCGAAATTTTTGCCCATCTCTTTCGCGAGGAGTAAAGAGAATATGGACTTCCCGCACCTCCTTACGCCCAAAACCGCTAGGATGTTGGGATACTTTAGAAATTTCTTTGCGTAGGCAAGTCTCTCCCTTTGAATTATCGTCTCTTTCCTAAATTTAGCTTCCAACTCGGATCTCTGACCCGATATAATGCCCTTCAATTCCTCTGTTTCCATGTGTAAATATAGTCACAAACTTATTTTAAAAGCTTGTGATTATAACCACAACTAAGGAATGGCGACTTGGCAACCAGGAGGAGTTAGGTCTCGGGATATAGACGTTTTCATCGACTGCAGGGGCGATTTCCTCCGCGAGTTTGCACGTGCGGTGGAAAAGATCGGCTTCGCGCCGGGCGAGTACAAGTTCAGGCACACGGGATCCTGGATCGGGATTCGATGGGAAAACTGAGCGGGCGCGAGGCGAGGAGGAAACACGCATTCGAGCTGATTTACGTTTTTCTCGACTTGAATCGAACATCAGTGCTCGCAGATTTCGTTTCTCTCGGCCTCTCGACGGCCAGCTGCCTGATAACTCCCTCGAACCCCTCAAGCGTTCGCTCGGGCTTCCCCTCCGTCGCCGCGGTGAACGTGACGGTCATCTCCTCCACGTCTGTAAAATCTCCCAAGAGGGATGCAATTTCCATTTTGAATTGGTGGTAGTCTTCGAGGCTCGGGAAATCGTATGCGAACACGGCATCGTAGTGCCCGGCGGTGAGCACCACCCACGCGAGGTTCTTTATCCGGTGCGGGTAGGCCTTCCCCCAAGCAGCGTAGCGCTCGAGGATCTTGTCGAATGCCGCTTTGAACCGCACGAGGCGGATCACCCTGATGGCGTAGCCGGTCTTCATGCCGTTGAGTTCCGCGGTGTAATCTTTTATGACGCCGCTCTTTTCCAGCTTTCTTATCCTGTCCCGCACGGTGGAGACAGGCAGACCGAGCTTGCGCGAGATGTCCACGTATTTTGGGGCTAGGACACCCTCGTACTTCAAGAGATCCAGCAGTTTCCGGTCGAGTTCCTTTTTTTCTTGGGTTTTTCTCTTCATAACTCACCCCCCATCGTTCTCACCATATTGTTTCAAACACAAAAATACATGGTTTTTCTCCTTCATAAGCCATCTTTTTCCGTTTTTTTAGCG